>Ga0213841_1000079_pt1 | contig 265656 bp, 249 predicted proteins | sample SWPATP23_FD_160125 | JGI IMG/M metagenome (GOLD analysis project Ga0213841, IMG submission 160125) | Coastal seawater microbial communities from Marineland, Florida, United States - SWPA TP2 #3 | ecosystem: Environmental > Aquatic > Marine > Coastal | place: USA: Florida | collected 2016-08-14
AGCTGAAAGCTCGCGAACAGCTTTTCTTGGTAATCTTTCTTGCCCTGCATACCTAAAGGTACGATCCATCCTTGGAGCAGCAATGATCAACGAACACTTTTTTTATTAACTTGTGCAACAGGCACATAAATGTTGGACGAAGTTTCTAAAATTGCCATTTCGGAGATCGATCAAATGAATTTTGGCATTACGCAGCAAATTTTGGCTGTTAACGAATTGGTATACGAAAATGGCCATCCTAAAATTGAAAAAGTTGAACTGGATGCCCAAAACAAAAGGGCGATGGTGCACTTTCCCATAAAGGATGAATGCATTTTCTTTACCGTTTTTTTAGAAACCGAACCCGCAATAAAAGTAGTTTGGACCAATACTACGGATGGTAGTCGGGTGATTTTTAGAGTTACTTCCGATACGATGGCCCTAAATGAAATTTCATCTTTTATAAAAATACATCCCACTCGTAGTTGGAATATAGGTGACCCGCATCCGAATGGAAAAACCAACCATACCTTCAGTTTATTTGATTTTGAACCAATACCAGGCCTTACAGGTAATATAGAATCAAAGATCAACACACTGCTTGACCTGCTTGAAAAGGATACGGAAGGCATTCGCAAATTGTCCGTTTTGGCAAATAGTTATATTCAGATCCATTGGCATGGGTACAATGGCAATGGAATGCTTGGGGGGTTTCAATTGGACCAAGCTACCATCACCCGTTTGGCAAACCTGCAACTTGCCATTGATCTTGATTTATATGCGGATGGGAATTTGCTGGTATGATATGCATTGTATAAATGCGATTTTTTTTCGATATTCACTTGGTGCGATTCGTCGTATACTAGTAATCAACCCTTTAAAACCACCCCCAATGCCCTGGTTGGCATTGCTTTGAATGAAATCAGATTCCATCCACATCACACAAATTATCCATAACACCACCCATAAAGAAATGGCCGACCATTTTGCGGTGTGCTGGATCAAAAATGAAGTAAAAGCGATTGAAATAGATCAAGTTCGTTATAAAAACATCTCCAACTCCATCTTTTTTCTAAGCCCTGAAAAAAATTGGAAAGTCACCAAAAAGGATAGCTCAACTTCGTGCGGTTACATCCTCTATCTCGATAACGAAGTGCTGAACCACCCCCAATTGAGCAACCTTCATATCAATCAAGTCCGAATTTTCAATGCTGGGGAAATTCCGTTGTTCAAATTGAGTCCGGGCATAGAAAAGAGGACCCAGGCCATTTTGGAGATGATCGATGAACTTTTGGGATCCCACCTCAACCATAAGGATGATGCCATTTTATCGTTGCTGAACACCTTTTTTGTGTATTGTGATGGGCAGTGCAATATCAAATCGGTGGCTTCCAATAATGGCTCCAAGACCAATGTGGTCTATAATTTTAAGTCACTGGTGGACAAACATGTGTTCGAATATCACGAGGTAGGTTATTACGCTGAGCAACTCAATGTATCTCCCAAATATTTGAACGAATGCGTAAAGGAGGTGTTGAACGTACCTTCAAAAAGTATTATCATCGAACAGTTGTTGATGCGTTCCCGACACGCACTTAAATTTTCGAGCAAGACCATCAAGGAAATTAGCTATGATTTGGGCTTTACCTCCCCTGATTACTTCAGTTATTTTTTTAAAAACCATACTGGTATCTCCCCATCTGCGCTTAGAAATAGTTGATTTTACCCAAAATCCAAGTTTTTACTGCCATTTTCACATTGCCATCGTAAAGTTATCTCGATAATTTGTCGGAAACTTTAAATATGGACCGAAAGAAATTTATCAAAACCTCGGGTGTGGGGCTGGGCCTTGCCCTACTACCCGGACTGATCCAAGGCCAAAACTCCACAACAAAAAATAATGGGCCGGAAACTGCCCAACCCAAAATCATGAAAGGTTCCGATGGGGTGGTCCTCAATGTTTTGGGAGACATACAAACCCACAAGTTTTCCGGTGCGGATAACGGCAACCAAATTACGGAGTGGGTGAGCCATGTGGACCCCGGAGTTGGCATTCCGCCACACATACATACCAAGGAGGATGAAATTTTCCGAGTGATCGAAGGGGAAGTCGAAATTATGGTCGGCGACAAAACCACTGTTTTAAAAGCGGGTGATATTGCTTTTGCCCCAAGGGATGTGCCCCATGCCTGGAAGGTGGTGGGCGCCGAAAAAGCTACAATGATCGCCTCGGCCTTCCCCGCCGGAATTGAGCACATGTTTGTAGAATTGGCGGCCCTGCCCGAAGGTCCACCCGACTTTGCCAAGGTGGCCGAAATCTGTTCCAAACAAGGGATTTCGTTTATTTAAAATGTAATGAAATTGTTTTGAGGCGGTTTGGGAGTAATTCCGAACCGCCTTCTTTTTCAGTCCAAAATTGTTTACTGTAAAAATGGATGACCATCAATCCAAACAGCCCATCCATCAATTGACCATCCAATGCTTCAAGAATTTTGTTGATTTTTCACTCCTCAATCCTAATCAACAAAAACATGAAATATTATCTGAAAGTATTGCAGAACTATGCAAATTTTAATGGCAGGGCAAGGAGAAGCGAATATTGGTACTTCTTCCTTTTTAACACATTGATATCCCTTGTTCTTGGTTTTATTGATGGATTATTGGATACAACCATTATTGGAAGCCTATATTCACTGGCGGTCCTAATTCCGACAATCGCGGTAGGCGTAAGAAGAATGCACGATGTTGGTAAAAGTGGCTGGTTCTTGTTGATCCCTATCTACAACATAATTTTGGCAGTAACTGACGGCGAAAAAGGTGAGAATTCATATGGGCCAGATCCAAAAGAAGAACAGTCCGCAAACTAATTCAAAGTGTTTCATCTCTTTGTTAAACAAGAACCATGAAGGGTATTTATACAATTTTTTGTTTTCTATTCTGTACCATAATGCATGGTCAGTCTTTCTATAATGCAGAAATTGAATTTACCAGTGGCGATTCGAAAGTAGGATATGCAAAAGTGCCCAATGGCAACTCAAAAACCATTGTGTTTAAAAATAATCTGGAAGGAGCTCCCACCAAAATTAAGAGTGATGAGTTGTTTACTATAACATTTAAGCTGGGCGATGGAACAACCTATGTTCTGGAACGAAATGCCATAAAAATGAACATGACCAAGAGAAATGGTGAACTCTATACAAGAATATCAAAAAAGAAAGCATGGTTGCTTAAAAATTTAGCCCACAATAAGCTTAACTTTTATACGGCTGGGCAAAACTATAAAATCACAAATGATGGGGATTTTAAAATCTCAAGTTCAGGACAAGTTGGGTTCACAGGGATTGGGTATTATTTAAGAAGACCGGAAGAAAAGGAAGTAACCTACATTACTGCAAAAATGTCCGGTATTCAAGTTGCACATGAAAAACTGTTTAGAAATGCCGCCTCAACCTATTTTAAAGACGACAAGGCTCTTTCCCAAAGAATAAAAAACGATGAATTTAAAAGCTTTGAACTAGTTGATATATACTACATATATACCTCCAACTGATTCAACAGAGGTCTAGTTACAATCCAGATACTTGTAACAATTTTATCCTTCGTTAGCACAATTACTTTATATGAAATGCCCCACATAAAAATGGACAACACCTCATTGGCCGAGGTAACTGAAATTTATTTCTCGACAACCTCAATTACCATTTATTATGTTGTGGGGGCTTGTTTTCTTGGTATTGGAATATACTTGGCAATACATAAGCGGTGGCTGGGATTCCTACTTCTAATTATTGGGATAATTGTGGTTGTCCATGCGTGCAAAATCTCAAAGCAAAATGAAAAGCCCTATCTGCTTTTGAACAATTATGGCATAAAAACTAGAAATAACACCTTCATCCCTTGGGAAAATATCGATTCAGCTCAAGTGCTATTGGGCGGTGTGGGCGGCAGATATCACAAATGGTACCTAAAACTTAAGATCAAAGACAAAGATGACCATGTTCAGGATATGAACATTGATCTAAGGGACTTGACGTTGTCTCCTAAAGAAATTCAGAACTTAATACACCAATATCAAGTAAAGGCAGGCAACTGAAGAATTGAACTACTTAATATTCTTCAAGTTGATCACCTCCTGATCCGTAAGGTGTCTCCAATGGCCCCTGGGCAGGTCCTTTTTGGTGAGTCCGGCAAAGATCACGCGGTCCAACTTGGTCACCTGGTAGCCCAAATGCTCGAAAATACGTCGCACGATGCGGTTGCGTCCACTATGGATCTCAATACCCAATTCCTTTTTGGGCGCCCCTTGGATAAAGCTGATGCTGTCCACTTCCACAGGGCCATCTTCCAGTTCCAATCCAGCCTCAATCTTGTGTAGATCGGCCAAACTTAAACTTTGGTCCAAATGCACATGGTAAATCTTACGTACCCCATGTTTAGGGTGGGTCAGTTTTTTGGTGAGGTCGCCATCGTTGGTGAACAATAACAGGCCAGTGGTATTGCGATCCAACCGTCCAACAGGCATCAAACGGGCTTTGGAGGCGCTCGAAACCAATTCCATAACCGTACGCCTTCCCTTTTCGTCACTGGTGGTGGTTATAAAGTTTTTGGGCTTGTTCAACAGGATGTATTCCTTTTTCTCCAAACTCAATTTCTTGCCATCAAAACGAACATCATCGGAACGTTTTACCTTAAAGCCCATCTCGGTCACCGGTTTGCCATTCACGGTCACATTGCCTGCAGCAATATAGGTGTCCGCTTCGCGTCGTGAACAAATACCGGCATTGGCGATATAACGGTTCAAACGGATTTCGTCGGGATTGGATTTTTTCTGTGGATCGGCCTGTTTGGCCTTGGTGGAAAAATGTTTGCGAAATGGCTTTTGCTGATTGCCGCCTTTGGTGTTTTTGGAAGGTCTACCCTTTCGGTTATTGTCTGATCTCATCATCAGTCGTAAATTTTTGCAAATGTAGTCTTTTTCGGTTCCAAACAACCACAATAACAAAGAATTACAAAATCCGGTTCAGCACCAAATCCATATTGATCAGCAAAATACTGAACACACCGGCTACAATAATGAATTTCAGGATGTTGTGCAGCCACACATAATGTTTTTGACTTTCGGCCTTCCACAGCAAGACTAAAAAAATCACCAAAAAAACGATGCTCGCCATAAAATAGAGGTACATGTGGCCAACATCGAACGAACGTATCAACAACAAGGCTGGAATAAGGGTCAAACCAATCAAAAAGGTAATCATAAACTTGGACACCCTGGGCCCGTACGTTATCGGTATGGTGTTGCGGTTTTGTGCCATGTCACCTGGAATACTTTCGAGGTCTTTAATCATTTCCCGCGCCAATATCAACAAAAACAGGAACAGGGCGTGTACAAAAATTACGCTTTCAAAATTGCGATAGTACACGAACACCACAAAGAAGGGAGAAATGGCCAATGTGGACGACACCAGATTGCCCAAAAAAGGAATGCGTTTTAGTTTATGGGAATAGAACCAAATGCCAAAAATATAAGCCGAGAAGAACAGCACAGCCCGAAACGAAATATAACTGGCCGCAAAAACCGCTAAAAAATTCAGAATAAAATACGTGGTGAGTTTAAACCGCTGGCTCACCAAGCGGTCCAACATACTTTTGGTGGGCTTATTGATCAGATCCTTCTCGGCATCATAAAAATTATTGATGATGTATCCGCCAGCAATTGTCAATGCCGAAGCTGTTACGATCAGAAAAAGATTGAGATCAAAAACCACCTTTCGCAATGGAACATCCGGGGCAAGAATGTAGATGGAGGCCAAGTATTGGGCCAAGGTGATCACCAAAATATTGTAGCCGCGCACCACAGAAAACAAACTCAATAGCTTAAAAAGCAGGAGTTTGTTTTTTCTACTAAGCATGTGGGTTGGTTTAGAAGTTGTAGACCACCTCCAAATTGTAATCCTTCAGTGCGCTTTTGGCTTTGTCCAAATCTTCAGTGAAACCCAAAATGTATCCACCGCCGCCGGAGCCACACAATTTAAGGTAGTAGTCATTGGTCTCGATACCCTGCTTCCAAAGGTCGTGGAATTTAGCGGGGATCATGGGTTTAAAATGATCCAGTACCACATGCGACAGTTGTTTCAAATTCCCGAACAAGGATTTTACGTTGCCGTTCAAGAAGTCTTCCACACAGGCATCAGTATGTTTGATGAACTGGTTCTTGATCATGTTCCGGAAACCTTCCTGTTTCATGTTCTCCATGAAAATCTGCACCATTGGCGCGGTTTCTCCTGTTATGCCACTGTCCAACAAGAACACGGCACCCTTACCGTTGGTGTTTTGGGAAGGAATACTGGTAGATTCGATATTGTCTTGGGAATTGATCAAAATGGGCAGGCTCAAGTAGCTGTTCAAAGGATCAAGTCCTGAGGATTTTCCATGGAAAAACGACTCCATTTTTCCAAAAATTTGCTTTAAGGTGAGCAACTTTTCACGAGTCAGGTTTTCCAAAACGGTGATTTTATCCTTGGCATACCGATCATAGATCGCAGCCACCAAAGCACCGCTACTCCCAATGCCATACCCCTGTGGAATAGAGCTGTCAAAGTACATGCCATTTGCTATGTCGCTGTCCATGGCTTGCAAATCGAAGGCCACCAAACCATCTTCCTGTTTTTCCAAATTTTTAAGGTAGTCGGCAAAGCCCTTTAAGCTTTGATTCGACTTACGTGCCATTTCGGAAGGATTGTTGTCCCACTTGAGGGCACCCTTAAAAAAGTTGTAGGGAATGGAAAGTCCTTTGGAATCTTTGATGATACCGTACTCGCCAAATAGGAGAATCTTTGAATAGAATAATGGGCCTTTCATATACTAGTACTAAGATACAAACTTTTTTGTTTAAAAATTATTTAAAATCGATAAACAAAACGATTTGGTCTATGAAAATTATAGCTGCGTTCTAAAATTCAGGGCAAAGAACGTAAAAAAACAGCTTAGCTGTTCATTTTTAGGATTTTATTTTAGTGGCGCCATGCCCTACTTGATCATGGATATAACCCCCATTTTCACAATGCTGTGCCAATTCATCCTTAATAAACTGGATGGCTTTTTCTTTGTAGGCCTCGGGGTAAAGCATGTGCACATTGGCTCCGGCATCCAGGGTAAAACTGACAGGAACCTTGGTCGCCTCGCGATACGCCCATATTTTATTGATGATTTCCAATGTATCCGGTTTCATTAATATGAAATAGGGCATGCTGGCCATCATCATGGCATGGAGCGTAAGGGCCTCACTTTCCACTATCTTGATAAATTCCTCCACATCACCATTGGCCAAAATAGGACGTAATTTGTCCAAATTGGCATGTGCTTGTTGAAACCGATTATCGGCATATGGGTGTCCATGCATCAATTGGTGACCCACCGTGCTACTTACCTGTTTCTGACCCTTATGGACCAGCAAAATAGTGTCGCAGTATTTTTGAAAAACGGAATGCACCTCATACGGATAGGTAATCCCATATAAATCGGAACTGCTGGAAATGGGCTCATAATATCCCCATTCCACCAAGCTTCCCTTAATGCTTCTGCAGGCACTACCGGAACCCAATCGAGCCAAAAAGGAGGCTTTGGTATAAAAATGATCATCCATCATTTGGGGCGTCAACTGTTTTTCAATATCCATAAAACAAAGGGCCAAGGCAGCCATACCACTGGCCGAAGAAGCAATGCCGCTACTATGCGGGAACGAGTTGGAAGTTTTAATGGTGAAGTGGTACTTTTTCAAAAAAGGCAGATAGGCTTCTATCCGTTCCAAAAACGTTTGGATCTTGGGTTTAAAATCCGGTTTTGGCTTTTCTTCAAAAAGCAGCTCAAACGAAAAGGAATCGATAGCTGCTTTCTCTTCAAAACTTACCATTGTGGTTGTTGCACAGGCATCCAACGTAAAACTGATGGATGGATTGGCCGGTATCTGATTGGGCTTTTTCCCCCAATACTTCACCAAAGCAATATTGCTGGGTGCCTTCCAACTCACCTTGCCTTCTTTTGGCCATTTCTTATAGGTGTTGGGCAGAAAATCCTTTTCCGTCATTTTTACTGATGTTTGGACAAATATAACATGCCCTTCACTTCCTCGGAATCGGATTCAAATAAATTCTTATTTTAGTTGCAGTTGCACCAACCATGAAAAAAAGAATTGTTTACATAACCATAAGTGTATTGGGCTGCCTTTTGATAGGCTTCTTGGCCAGTATAGCCACACAAAGTTCGGTAAACGATTGGTACACTACCTTGAACAAGCCTGATTTTACCCCGCCCAACGAGCTCTTTGCCCCTGTTTGGACCGCATTGTATATTTTAATGGGCGTTGCGGCCGGCATTGTTTGGTCCAAAGGCTATCACCACATTTGGGTGAAAACCGCACTCTACCATTTTGTTATCCAATTGCTGTTGAACGGGCTATGGAGCATTGTTTTCTTTGGCTTGAAAAACCCGTTGTTGGGTTTGATCGTTATTTTGGCGTTGTTGACCATGATCATGCTAACCATTAAATGGTTCCGGGTCATCAGCAAGCCTGCCGCACTGATGATGGTGCCTTACCTGCTTTGGGTTGCCTTCGCCTCAGCACTGAACTACAAAATTTGGGAACTTAATCCTTAGGTCGAAAGCTCCAACAATTTTAGCATCGTTTTGTGGTTTCGGGTAGTAGCCTCCACGTTCAGTTTTCGTTCGATCAAGTTATTGTTCAATTTGGCATTGCCATAGCCATTCCTGCAGAACAAATACACACAGGTATCGGTGATATGAAAATCTTCCTGATCAAATTTTAGATTATTAAAAGCTACTTTCAAACCTTCGTTTGGAGCATTTTTTAACAACACGTAGTACAGTTTGTTATCCCCGTCGTCCTCAAAGGGACTTTCGTTTAAGATGCGGTCAACATCCTTTGGTTCCAGAATCAAAACAGGCACATCAAACCCAAAATGCTTTTCTATTTTATCATGAACCCTTATTTCAAGTGCCTTCTTATCAGTATCGTTATGGCCAAAAACAATATTTCCACTCTGGATATAGGTCTGAACATTTTTCAAACCCATATTTTCAAGAACCGAGCGTAGTTCCGCCATCTTTATTTTTTTCTGTCCGCCAACATTGATACCTCGTAAAAGGGCGATATAGGTGTTCATCTGTTTTGTGGATTAGCTAGGCCAATAAATTTTAGTAAATTCAAACGCACTTAAATTAGCAAAATGAATCAATACATCCTTGCTCTCGACCAAGGTACAACAAGTTCGCGTGCCGTGATCTTCGACCAAAAAGGTACGATTGTCTCTGTGGCCCAAAAAGAATTCACACAAATTTTCCCCAAACCGGGATGGGTTGAACACGACCCCGATGAAATTTGGTCCACCCAAGCCGGAATGGCCGCCGAAGCGGTAAGCAAAAAAGGCCTGAAAGCGGAACAGTTGGCTGCAATAGGAATTACTAACCAGCGTGAAACGGTAGTGGTGTGGGACCGAAAAACCGGAACCCCGGTTTACAACGCCATTGTTTGGCAAGATAAACGTACAGCTGGCTATTGCGACGCACTAAAAAAGCAGGGCAAGTCGGACATGATCCGAAACAAAACAGGTTTGGTTATCGACTCCTATTTTTCGGGAACCAAGGTAAAATGGATTTTGGACGAAGTGGAAGGTGCCAGGGAAAGGGCCGAAGCCGGTGAATTGGCCATGGGCACCATAGATTCTTGGTTGATTTGGAAAATGACGGACGGAAACCTCCACATTACCGATGTTACCAATGCCTCCCGAACATTGCTTTTTAATATCAACACCATGGAATGGGATGATGAATTGTTGGAGCTGTTGACCATTCCCAAAAGCATGCTTCCCGAGGTGAAACAATCCAGCGAAGTGTATGGCCACACCTGTCCCAACTTTTTTGCTTCCAAAATACCGATTGCAGGCATCGCTGGGGATCAGCAGGCCGCCCTATTCGGACAAATGTGCACCAAACAGGGGATGGTAAAAAACACTTATGGCACAGGTTGTTTTATGTTGATGAACATTGGAGAAACCCCGATTGTTTCCAAAAACAACCTTTTGACCACCGTTGCCTGGAAAATCAATGGAAAAACCCACTATGCACTGGAAGGCAGCATTTTTATTGCCGGAGCCGTAGTACAATGGCTTCGTGACAGCCTTCAAATCATAAAAAAATCATCGGATGTTGAACAACTGGCGGGCTCCGTCGATAGTTCCGATGGTGTTGTTTTTGTGCCCGCCTTTGCAGGATTGGGGGCGCCACATTGGAATCAGCACGCCCAGGGCACTATTTTTGGGTTGACCAGGGGGTCGACGGATGCGCATATCGCACGAGCGGCTTTGGAATCCATTGCTTACCAAACCATGGATATTTTAAAGGCCATGGAAGCCGATTCCGGGATTTCCATAAAGGAATTACGGGTTGATGGCGGGGCAACGGTCAACGATATGCTCATGCAATTTCAGGCCGATGTGTTAAACACGGTAACCGTACGACCAAAGATTGTGGAAACCACCGTTATGGGTGCCGCCTATCTGGCCGGTTTGGCCGTTGGTTATTGGAAAAGTGCGGACGAAATTCAAGATATTTGGCAGGAAGATGTACAGTTTAATCCAACCAACGACCGTGAGGCCATCGAAGCGGGCATCAAAAGGTGGTATCGGGCCATTAATGCCTTGGAATACTGGACCAAGAATGCATAACTTTTCTAAATTTAAAAATCAAACTTACCATTTATGACTCCATTTGTTGCAGAGATTGTGGGCACCTTTTTGTTGATGCTCATGGGTTGTGGCGTTAATGCCAATGTTTCCCTTCAAAAAACCTACGGTAACGGTTCGGGTTGGATCGTGATCACCACGGGATGGGCCTTTGCGGTTTATACCGGTGTGGTGGTGGCGGGGCCCTACAGCGGCGCGCACCTTAATCCAGCAGTATCCATTGGCTTGGCGGTTGCTGGGGAGTTTCCTTGGGAATCCGTTATCGGTTATGTCATCGCCCAGTTCATTGGAGCTATGCTCGGTGCTTTTGTGGTATGGTTCATCAACAAAGATCATTTTGATGCCACTGTCGATGGTGACACCAAGCGGGCGGTATTTTGCAACGCTCCAGCCATACCGAATACCCTTCGTAACATTTCCACCGAAATCATCGGCACCTTTGTTTTGGTCTTTGCAGTCCTCTACTTTACCGATGCCGTTTTAAGCTCGGACAACACCATTATTGGACTGGGTTCGTTGGGGGCTTTGCCGGTTGCGATTATTGTTTGGGGCATTGGCCTTTCGTTAGGGGGCACCACGGGCTATGCCATCAACCCAGCGAGGGACATGGGCCCAAGGATTGTGCATGCTTTGGTTCCTATCAAAAATAAAGGGTCGAACGGTTGGGGCTACTCTTGGATACCTGTGGTTGGACCTATTTTGGGTGCCATTTTGGCTGCGGTAATCGCAATGGCCTTACAATAAACTATGTTGAATTTGCAATGGATTGTGCCGCCAAATAGGCGCCCGTCCATGCATTCTGAAAGTTGAATCCTCCAGTTATGGCATCTACATTGATGATTTCCCCGGCAAAGTAGAGATTGGGAAATAGCTTGCTTTGGAAAGTCTTGAAATCAATCTCCTTTAAATCCACTCCCCCTGCAGTTACAAATTCCTCTTTAAAAGTGCTTTTCCCCTCCACCCGAAATGTGGAAGCAGTCAATTGTTCCGTCAGTTGGTGTAAGGTCTGGCGAGTGGCTTCGGCCCAACGATCTTCGGGACCAATTCCGGCTGCTTGCACCAATTTTGCCCAAAGCCGTTTTGGGATATCCAATGCGTTGGTGCGCAATATGGTTTTCTTGGGCTCTGCCTCCTTTATTTTTTTGAGATAGGCCAACATGGATCCCGTGGAATAATCCGGAGTCCAGTTCACACGAACTCGAAAAACATAGTTATAATCATTTAACAAATTGGCACCCCAAGCAGATAGCTTTAAAATGGCAGGGCCACTAAGCCCCCAATGGGTCACCAATACGGGACCATCGGACTGGAGCACAGGCTCATCCTTAACAGCACTTTTAAGTTCCAATTCGGTTACATCCGAAACATAAATACGTTTGGGGAGGATTGCAACTTCAGCATAGGTACTTATTCCTTGTATGCCGTTTAGTCGTTCATCTTTTATGTTGAACGTGAACAAAGAGGATACTGGAGGTATTATGGTATGCCCCAACGCTTCCAATTGGCTCCAAACCTTGGGATTGCTACCCGTGGCCAACAGCAATATCTTGCTATGGTAATGTTTGTTCATGGTAGTTACCTGCCATTCTTCCCCAACTTTTCTAAAATGCTTTACGGAACTGTTTTTTAAAACCTTCACCCCCAAACGCTCCGCTTCGCCCACCAAACAATCGATAATACTTTGGCTGGAATCGCTTTTGGGAAATACTCGACCATCTGCCTCAATTTTTAAAGGAACGCCTCTTTCTTCAAAAAAGGCCATAACATCCATGGGCGCATAATGATGGAATGGGCCCAATAGCTCCTTTTCACCTCGTGGATAATTCAATGTGAGGTCTTTGGCCGAAAATTCACCGTGGGTTACATTGCAACGACCTCCCCCAGAAACCTTCACTTTGGAAAGAACTGCTTTTCCTCTTTCAAAGATGGCCACGTTAAGTTGAGGGTTGATCTCTACAATGTGGATTGCCGCATAAAACCCAGCGGCCCCACCCCCCACGATGATTACATCGAACATTACCGGACTCGTTCTGGGTAGTTGGTAATAATACCGTCTACCCCAAATTCTTTCATTTTTTGGATATCTGCAGGTTCATTCACGGTCCACGTGTACACCTTTAGTCCTTCATTCTGAATCTTTTCAGTATTCTCCTGTGTCAACGTCCTAAAGTTAGGATTGATGGCCACAGCATTGAGTTCCTTTGCCACACCAATAGCCTCTAAAGGATCCTCTTCGGTAAGAACGGCAATTTTAATGGTTGGGTTCAGCTCCCTCATTTGTCTCAGTTCATCCCATTTAAAGCTGGAAATCACAAAATTTTCGGGAGACCAACCTCTGTTTGTGATGTAATAATCTATAATATGTTCAACCTGGCTGGCCGTATCATCGCCTTTCAACTCGATATTCAATGCCACTTTGTTATCAACCAATCTCAACACCTTCTGCAAATCGGGTATTTTATGATTGCCATCCAAGGTCAAGAGTTTAAGATCGGTGATGTAGTACTCCTCTATATTTCCGGCGCCGTTGGAAAGCCGCTCCACATTCTCGTCATGAAAAACAACGATTTCACCACTCTTTATCTTGAACACGTCTATCTCTATCATATCCACGCCCAAGTCCATGGCCTTTTGTATGGAAGCCAAGGTATTTTCCGTTTCATGGCCCATGGCACCCCGATGCCCAATGACCAATGGTTCTGAATTTTTCATGTGACAACTGTTTAGCGTAACTATAAAAGTTGCAAGAAGTAGGATGTTTTTCTTCATGTTGGTTTTTTGAAAACTAAAAATACAATTTGAAAGTGAAATTCGAATTTCCATCAAAATTGAAAATCTATTAGTATTTAATATTTATTTTTTTGGTGTGCTATTTTTTTAATACTCTTTTTATGTTTTTGATATTTTTTAATTGATATATTTAACACATTAATAACCAATTAAATAAATCAGCATGTTTTCAAAATCTAATTTGCTGGCCACCTTGGTCGGCACCGTTGTCATGTTTTTTTTGGGATACCTGATTTGGGGTATAGCCACCATGGATTTTTTTAATGAACATAGCCTTAACAATGTTATGAAGGAAGTACCCAACTTAGGCCTAATAGCCGTTGCCAATCTAATTGCCGTTTTTGCGTTGAGTTGCTTGTATAGCAAATGGGCCCGGGGTCATCATTCAATCGCCCAAGGATTTCAATTTGGGGCTTGGATCGGCATTTTTGTTGGGATAGGAATGGGGCTATTGCAATATGGTACAGCAAACCTGATGGATTTGACCGGGCATATCGTTGAAGCCGTACTCGATATTATTTTTTACGGAATCATCGGTGCAGTAATTGCCTTTGTGTACCTAAAGACTGCAGCCAAGGAATAAAAAAACAAATTACTTATCTTGAAACGGATTGCGGTGCAATCCGTTTTTTTATTCCATTACTTTGAAAATATAGCTCTGCAAAGGTTCCAATTCCACCGCTATGCTTCCCTTACCATCTGCAACAATCAACTTGGAATTAACCTCGCCATACATTTTTTCTTTTAATGGGTATTCACCCTCTTTGAGCTGCCATGCTCCAATGATCTCACTAGGCACCTTTAAATCAAAACTGTAGCTTTTTTGGGCATCAAAATTGGTTACTACCACCAATTTTTCATGGGTCGACCATCGCACATAGGAGAGTACCCTGTGATCATAGCCTTGCGTATGTTCCTTGTTGTAGAAATGGATGTCTTGATAATCGCCCATAAGCGCTTCACTCTGAATGGTAAAATTGAGCAAGCGTTTATAGAAATCCCGCAGTTCCTTCTCTTGTTGGGAGAGTTGGCCTCCATCAAACTTTTTGTTGTTTACCCACCTCTGATGATGTGGCACCCCAATATAGTCGAAAATGGAGGTGCGCGACGGTTTTCCAAATCCTGCATCTTCGGCTCCAGGTTCCCCTACCTCTTGTCCAAAATAAATCATGGTCGGGGAGGTACTGATGGTGGCGGAAACCACCATTGCGGGTTTTGCCAGATTTGCATCACCCGCAAATTCAGGACTTGCTATGCGTTGCTCATCATGGTTTTCCAAAAAATGGAGCATGTGATGTTCAATATCGGCCATTCCTTTTTGTACCACCGGGATGTGGTCGGTCCACCCATACCCTTTCATGATGTGCTTGATGCTATCATACAATTCGACCTTGTCGTACAGGTAATCCATTTTGCCTTTGTGGATATAGTCGCGGTATAAACCGGGGTTGTATACTTCTGCCAACAAAAAAGCTTCTGGATTTTTCATTTTGATGTTGGAATTGAGGTAACTCCAAAATTCCACGGGCACCATTTCGGCCATATCGAAACGGAAACCATCCACGCCAAAATCGAGCCAATAGAGAGCAATATCCTTAAATTTATTCCAAGAATCGGGCAGGGTCTTATCCTTCCAAAATGCGAAATGTGCTTGGTAATCCTTGCCATCAAAATCATTTGGCAACTCCACAAAATCTTTGGTGCCATCAGGCCTTACCCCATAATTGATCTTAACGGTTTCGTACCAATCATTGAAATTGGGCTGTGCCAACCGTGAACCATTACCGGTCCATTTGGCCGGGTCTTCCACAAACTTGCCATCTGCCAATGGGTTTGTATCTCCTCCCAACGGCAAATAACCGTCTTGCCATTCTGGGACCTTGAATGACTCGCCGGGAATGTAATAAAAATTGTTGTTCACATCGTACTCCACGCTGGTATTGTCCGATACACCAAAATCTTTCACACCTTCCGGGTTTGTCGCACCTTCATAATTCCGTGCCACATGATTGGGCACAATATCGATGATGACCTTCATGCCGGCATTGTGTGTGCGCTGGACCAAGGCCTTGAATTCCTCCAATCGATTAGCAGGATCTATGGCAAGGTCTGGGTTGACGTTGTAGTAGTCCTTCACAGCATAGGGCGAACCTGCGCGGCCTTTTACCACATCAGGATCATCATTGGAAATACCATAAGCTGTGTAGTCGTTGATCACGGCATGATGGGGCACACCGGTATACCAAATATGGGTAACCCCAAGATCTTTGATTTCACGAAGGGCAGTATCCGTAAAATCGGCAAACTTGCCCACCCCATTTTCTTCGATGGTTCCCCAGGGGGTATTTGTTGTGTTGGTGTTTCCGAACAAGCGGGTAAACACTTGATAGACGACAGCTTTCTTTTTCATAGGCAAGACAACTTCTTTTGGCTCGGGTTTTTCCTTGCAGGAGGCAAGGGCACCTATCACCAGCACAAGTGCAATGAAGCTTCTGGTTTTCATGCGGCTACTTCTTTTCCGGGTTCCAACGTGATGGATTTCCCATTCACCAAGATATCCAAAGCCTCAGAGCCGGTAATTTCGAAGGTTGTTGTTTTGGCGGAAGCTTTCATTGTTATGATCTGATCCCTAAAATTGATCTTAAAGGCAAACGAATTCCATTGTTCTGGAATCTGTGGCTCAAAACTGAGGGTACCATCGACAATCCTCATTCCACCGAACCCTTCAACAATACTCATCCAGGTACCGGCCATCGAAGTGATGTGAAGCCCTTCTTCCACCTCCTTGTTATAATCATCCAAATCGAGGCGCGAAGTTCTCAAATAAAAGGTGTAAGCCTGTTCCATTCGGCCCAATTTGGCAGCCTGAATACTATGCACGCAAGGCGAAAGGGAGGATTCATGTACCGTAAACGGCTCATAAAAATCGAAATGGCGTTCCAATTCTTCTTTGGAAAAATGATCTTCAAAGAAATAAAAGCCTTGAAGCACATCCGCTTGTTTGATATAGGGTGATCGTAAAATACGGTCCCAACTCCACTTTTGGTTGATGGGTCGTTGTGACTTGTCCAAATCCTGCACCTTGATCATCTGCTTGTCCAAAAATCCATCTTGCTGCAAGTACACCTGGTATTTTTCAGAAAATGGGAAATACATATTGTCCGCCACCTTGCTCCAATCGGAAATCTCGGCTTCGGTCAATTTGGTCTTTTCCATTATTCTTTTGTGGTCGGCCGGATACTCCTCGGCAACCTTATTGACCTGCTCCACTGCATAATCGATGCACCATTTGGCCAAATAATTGGTATACCAGTTGTTGTTCACGTTGTTCTCGTACTCGTTTGGACCCGTAACGCCCAACACGACATATTTTTGCTTGTCCTCTGAGTAGTTGACACGTTGATGCCAAAAACGCGCAATGCCGATCAATACCTCCAATCCCATTTCGGGGATGTAGCTATAATCGCCGGTAAAACGGAAATAATTGAAAATGGCAAAGGCTATGGCTCCATTCCTGTGGATTTCCTCAAAGGTGATTTCCCATTCGTTATGGCACTCCTCACCGTTCATGGTTACCATGGGATACAGGGCCGCTCCATTGGTAAAGCCCAATTTTTGGGCGTTCTCAATCGCCTTTTCCAAATGGTTATAACGATATTTCAGGAGGTTCCAGGCCACTTTTTGGTTTTTGGTGGCCATGTAAAATGGCAAACAATAGGCTTCGGTATCCCAATAGGTGCTTCCGCCGTATTTTTCACCAGTGAAGCCTTTGGGCCCAATATTCAGTCTGGAATCCTTGCCCAAATAGGTCTGGTTAAGCTGGAAAATATTGAAGCGAATACCTTGCTGCGCCTTCACATCGCCTTCAATGGTAATGTCGCTCATTTCCCAAATCCGTCCCCAGGCATCCTTTTGTTTTTGCAGGAGTCCTTCAAAGCCCAATTGGATGGCATTATCCAACGTCTGGCTGGCAGCCTTCAACAACCCGTCCTTTGGATGGTTTCTGTCGACGGTATACCCGCCAAATTTTACCAACGTTAGGGTTTCATCTTTTCCCAACTGAACCTTATAACTATGCGACACCCTATTGTCCGAACTATCCTTTGTGGGGATTGTATGAATTTTGGCTCCCTCGACAAAGAGTTGGCTCTGCATGAACGTGCACACCGAAAAATTGGTCTTCATGGTATGGCACTCAATAAAGGCCCTATCGTATTCGGAAGAAACTTTGGTGATGTTCCAGAACTTATCGTCCCAATTACTATCCATGTTTTTTATTCCTCCATCCAAATAAGGAACCATAATCACTTCAGCATCTGCATTCAACACCTGCAGGTTATATTGAATGGCCCCGGTTTCATCCAAATCGAGACTCAAAAACCGAACAACATCGACCGCTACCTCAACATCATTGGGCAAGGTGGCCACAAAGCTCCGCTTGTACCAACCTTCCTTCATATTGAGCTCCCTTCGGAAATGCGCCACCTTTTTACAGGTATTCAAATCCAATGGGATAGCATCCACAGTTACGTTGATACCAATCCAATTTGGCGCATTCAGCACCTTGGCAAAGTATTCCGGATATCCGTTCTTCCACCAACCCACACGGGTTTTATCGGGATAATAAACGCCGGCGATATAGCTTCCCTGAAATGTATCACCAGAAAACTGTTCTTCAAAATTGGCACGTTGGCCCATGGCACCATTTCCCAAACTGAAAAGGCTTTCTGAAGATTTGACCCTCTCATGGTCAAAACCTTCTTCAATTATCGCCCATGGATCTGCGGTTATATAATCTTGATTCATGAATTTTTACATCTTGATGAGCAAAACTAGTCATCCTTATTAAAAAGATGGCGCAAACTTAGTGAAATATGGAATCCCTAATGACAAGTGTGGGTTCCAAAATTTTGGTTTGATAGGTTTCTTCGTCATCTTCGCTCTCTACCTTATCTATTAGCATTTTGGCCGCAACTTCCCCCATTTTTTCCCCATGCTGGGAAACTACGGTAAGACTGGGATTGGCATATTTGGACAAAAGACCATCGGTAAAACCTATAAATGATATGTCTTCGGGAATCTTCAACCCTTTGCTTTGCGCCAATCGCATGCTGTATACGGCAAAGATTTCGTTGACGCAGAGAACGGCGTCAATTTCTTGACTTTCCAGGAAAGTTCCAATTCGTTGCTCATCCATCTCCATGGAAGGTAGTTTTAAAATTCGGGACTGTTGTACGCCAAGACCGCTTTCTTCCAATGCCTTTTTATACCCAGAAGTCCTAGCCTTGCTAACGCTCAAATAGTCATCAGTAGTAATCAGGGCTATTTTGGTCTTCCCCTGCTCAATGAATTTTTTTGTGGCCATGTAGGCACCCAACGCATCGTCGATGATGACCTTATCGCATTCCACCTCATTGGTTATCCTATCAAACAGTACAACGGGTATGCCTTGCTCGGTTACTTCCTTTAAGTGGTTATAATCCCCTTTTTGTTGGGTTTCAGAAGATAGGGACATAATGAAGCCATCAATACTGCCATTGGCTAGCATTTCCATATTGATCACTTCCTTATCGAATGATTCTTCGGATAAGCAAACAATAACATTATAACCTTTGGCATTGGCATATTTTTCAATCCCCCGGATTACGGTTGTAAAAAAGTGGTGAACAATATCTGGAATCACGACCCCGATATTCTTAGTACGCTTGTTTTTAAGGCTAATCGCAATATTATTTGGCTTGTAATTGTAGAGTTTGGCAAAGGCCTGTACCTTTTCCTTGGTATCCCTGCTTATTTCTTCACTGTTTTTTAATGCTTTGGAAACGGTGGAAATGGACACCTCAAGCTCTCTGGCAATATCCTTAAGGGTAATCTTTGCTTTCAATGGCTTTTGATTTCTTAATGTTCAAATAAACGCCGAAAATTAGTCAATAACAGAAATATGCAATCATTTAAGTAGGGTTTTTAACAAAAAAAGGGCTTAATTTTCAGTATCTGGCAGCATTTGTTAACATAATCAAAAAATAAAAATACTATATTAGCAGCATATTGCGGATATCATAATTCTAAATGGATAAATTGTAATATAGACAACTCAACGTATTAAGTTTTGCCAACACTTCACCGATTCAAAGTTATCAACACGAAACCGTTTTCGCTTAATATTGCGATATGCTTAAATTTCGATTAACATTATTTTTATATATGTTTAACACTTGAATTAAAATTAACTAAACTTAAAATTAATTATTTATGAAGATTACGCTACTTAAAAGCTTTTTGCTGCTTGGAGCATTTTTATGCTTTGGTTTGGCAAAAGCTCAAACAGTATCTGGTACCGTTTCCGATGTAAATGGGCCGCTACCAGGGGCGAGCGTATTGGTAAAAGGAACTACCAATGGTACGCAGACCGATTTTGACGGTAATTACACCCTCAGCGACGTAGGTAGTTCTGCGACTTTGGTGTTTAGCTACATTGGCTTCAAAACTGTGGAAATAGCAGTGAATGGCCAGTCGACCATAAACGTAACCCTAGAGGAAGATGCACAGGCTTTGGATGAAGTAGTAATCATCGGTTATGGTCAAACCACCATAAAAGATGCAACAGGAGCTGTTGCTGCGGTGACGTCCGAAGATTTTAACCAAGGTGTTATATCTTCTCCAGAGCAACTTATCCAAGGTAAAACTGCTGGGGTTCAGATCACGCAGTCCAGTGGTGAGCCTGGTGCTGGAATAGCACTAAGAATTCGTGGTACTGCATCTGTAAGATCTAACAACAGTCCTCTGTTTGTTATTGATGGAGTGCCTGTTACCAATGAAAGTGTTTCTGCCGGTGGTGCAGACGTTGGAGTTGGTACCAGTGGTGCCAAGAACCCACTTAACTTCTTAAACCCCAATGATATTGAGAGCATGAGTATCTTGAAAGATGCATCAGCTACTGCTATATACGGTTCCAGAGGTGCCAACGGTGTTGTGGTAATCACCACCAAATCAGGAAAAGGCGGTGGTTCAAACGGACTATGGGCATTTTCCTCCAATTTGAGCATTTCATCCGTTGCCGATACTTATGATCTTTTGAGCGCAGATGAGTTCGTTGCGCGAGGAGGTTCCGATTTGGGAGGTGCAACTGATTGGCAAAGTTATATTTTTAGAACAACTGCCTCTACCGATAACAACCTGTCGTATTCCCAAAATTATGGACAAGGGAACGTAAGGGCTACATTTGGTTACTCCAAACAATTTGGTGTAATCGAAAACACTGACTTAGAGAGAATAACTGGTAGGGTAAATGCGGCGCACCGATTCTTTGAAGATAAATTAAAGGTCAATCTTCAAACAACAGTTTCCAGAATAAACGACAAAGCTCCATTTATCAGTAGAACATCTGGAAGTACTGGAGATTTGCTTGCTTCGGCATATTACGCAAATCCAACATTGCCAGCCAATCCAGACTTTAATGCTGCTCCTGATAGAAACCCTGCCAACCTTTTGGCCTATTATGATGACAACACCAATACCGACAGATTCCTTGGCAACCTGTCTTTGGAGTACGATATTACTGACGAGGTTTCTGCAAAATTGAATTTAGGATATGACACATCAAGCTCGAACAGAGGTCAGGTTTCCGGACCACAAATCCTTGCTTTAAACAATGGTGCTGAGTTCAATGGTCGCGCTGCTGTCAGCAATCTTGACACCGAGAACAAACTATTGGAATTTACGGTGAACTACAGAAAAGAGTTTGAAAACTCCAATCTTGATGCACTTGTAGGTTTCTCCTATCAAGACTTCAATAGAAAAGGTCAAAACATCTTAGGTCAAGGATATGGTACTTCCGACCTTAAAAAAATAGTTGCCGCTACAAACAGTGCTTATGATGCAACCAAAAATCTTGCAAGCAATTATCAGGGCTATGGTATCGGTACATTCCAAAATGATGTGGATGCCGGCAACCAATTTAGAATTTTGGGTCTAATACCCAATGTTAACGAAACAACGCTTGGCCTACCAAGTATTCCTGTTGATGCCTTTACAGTAGATACCTATGACAATACAGATGAGTTGCAGTCGTTCTTCGGACGAATCAACTATACTCTTTACAACAAGTATTTGTTTACAGCTACAGTAAGAGCTGATGGTTCTTCAAGGTTTGGTGGAAACAATCAGTACGGTTATTTCCCATCTGCTGCATTTGCATGGAAGTTAAATGAAGAGGATTTTGTTGGCGAAGCCTTCTCAACATTGAAAATGAGATTGAGTTGGGGTATTACAGGTAACCAAGATGGTCTTGGATACGGAAACTTCGTGAATAGAACAAGATGGAACCAATTGGGCATTGGAGCAAATTCGCAAATCACTGCACCTGCTACCTCCGAGGTTGCATTTGCGAACCCAGATCTTAAATGGGAAGAAACAACCCAATATGGCTTTGGTATCGATTTTGGATTTGGCAACGACCGTTTTACCGGTAATATTGATTTGTACCGAAAAGAGACCAGTGATATTCTTTTGAATTTGCCAGCAGTGCAACCTGCCACCTCTCCTTTCGTTTTCCAAAATGTAGATGGGGTTATTGTTAACCAAGGTATCGAATTGGGCTTGGATTATGACATTATCAGGTCTGAAGATTTCACTTGGAATGCCAACTTCAACATTTCGTACAACAAAAACGAGCTTACCGATTACGCTGGACCCAATATCCAAGCAGGTAACCTATACGGACAAGGTCTTACAGGGACAACTTCCCAAATCCTAACAAATGGAAAACCTTTGTTCACTTACAACCTTCGTTTGGTTGACGAGAACTTTAACGTGGATACCGACCCAACCATTTTGGACAAATCGGGTCTTCCAAAGATTATTTCAGGTTTCTCTACCTCTGCATCATATAAGAACTGGGATGCATCTTTGTTCTTCTCAGGTCAGTTTGGACACTATGTGTACAATAACACGGCCAATGCCTTGTTTGCTGCACCACAGATCGGAAGTAGAAACAACTTGAAAAGTGTAGTGGACAACGGTGTTACACTCTCAGCAACCAACCCAAGTACTTATTTCTTGGAAAAGGGAGATTTTGTAAGACTTCAATCTGCTTCAATTTCATATAACGTTCCATTAAGTGGCGATGGCAGCTTTAAAAGCATGCGTCTAAGTGTGAATGGCCAGAACCTGTTCCTAATTACGGATTACAGTGGTTTGGATCCTGAAGTTAGCACCACGGATGTACCTGCAAACGGTTTACCATCAGCTTCCATTGATTATCTTCAATACCCAAGACCAAGAACTTTCACTTTTGGGGTTAATGTTACATTTTAAAAAATTGCACCATGAAGAAAATAACTAAATATTTAACTATTACACTTTCAGCCTCTTTGGTGTTTTCATGCACCGATTTGGAGATTGAAGGTACAGACTCTTTAATAACAGATGGCTTTGCTGGGGTCGCGAACGTACAAGGTGAGGTTGCGAACCTTAGAAACATTGTTGCAGGAGGACAATTGGGTAACCAAGAAGGTCTCTTTGCACTTAACGAAGTTTCCACAGATGAATATGTTGTGCCCACCAGAGGTACCGACTGGGGTGATAACGGTAGATGGCTGTCCATTCATAGACAGACCTGGAATGCCGAATTATCTGATATTGTTGTGCCTTGGCAACAATTGAACAGTGTTACCATCAACGCAACTAGGGTAATAAGCCCTAAAAGTGTGAATACCGCAGGCGGGGATATTACCCAACAAAAAGCTGAGGCACGGTTCTACAGAGCTTGGGCCATGTCTTGGATTTTGGATATGTGGAGACAAGTCCCTTACAGGGATGTTGATCAACCCAATAGTGCCATTCCAGCCGTATTGACGGGTCAAGTTGCCATTGACAGTATTGTGGCTGACCTAAATATTGCGATTCAAGATCTGCCCGATGTTACTGCAGGAGATGCTATCGCTTTGAAATCAAGCCCCACAAAGGCTTCTGCCCTTCACTTGATGGCTCAGCTTCATTTGAACAAACACGTGTATCTTGACACAAGCCCACAAGCGGCAGACATGCAAGTGGTTATCGATGCCGTTGATGATATTGCTGCCAGTGGATACACACTTGCGGATTCAGGGGAATTTTTTGACATCTTTAAACCAAGTAATGATGTAGAAACCATTTGGTGGGTGCCTTCCGATGCCGGAGCCAGAATTTGGCATACATTGCACTACAACCAAAACTTCCCCGGCTTCAATGACGGAGGTGGATGGAATGGTTTTACAACTCTTGCTGAGTTCTACGACCTTTTTGAAGGTCCAGCTGACACCAACTATCCAGGTGACGGTCAAGAGGAACGTAGAGGGGTGGTTCATGACCCAAGTACAGCTAATGCAGAAAACTTGGGTATCGGCATAGGATTCTTGATCAACCAACAATACGAGCAGGATGGAACTCCCCTAAATGCAAGAAACAATGTTGGAGGAATTCCATTGGTATTCACAAGGGAAACTGAAAAAGCTGAATATACTTCTCCTGGTGATAATGATGTTCTGGAAACCTCTGGTATCAGAATGTTGAAATACCACCCCAATGAAGAAGGTGGCGATAGAAGACAGCACGTTGTTAGATATCGTTTTGCTGATGCCTATTTAATGAAAGCAGAAGCTATGTTCAGAATGGGTAACGACCCATTGGCCATGATCAATGAGCTTAGGTCTAAGAGGGGAGCATCTCCACTTGCGGCAGTTACCGAAGCAGATCTATTGGCAGAAAGAGGTAGGGAAATGTACCAAGAAATGACCAGGAGACAAGACCTGATCAGGTTTGGACAGTACCTCAGAGCTTGGAACCTAAAAGAAGCAGGGGATGCTACAAAATTGATCTTCCCAATTCCAGTTGCCGACGTTTTGGCCAATCCAAATCTTGTACAAAACCCAGGTTACTAAAAAAACAAAGTTTAAGCTGTTTTTTAAGACAAATGCCGCCCACATAATATGGGCGGCATTTCTTTTTGTTTAAAAGACAATTAACTCTAAAAAAAAGATTAATAAAATATTAATGAGGGTCAATAATTTTGAGATAAGCACCCATCTTGCTAGATTGGCCGTTTTACAATATAATAAGAACAAAATTGGCACTTCGAGGTTCCCTAAATAGGAACGTTTGTTTAGTAATCTGATGGATTAAAAGTGAAATTAAAACGACTAATGGAAAATAACGCTTGATGATAGCAATAGGCAATCCTATTCCATTAACATTCAAAATAATTGGTAAATGAAGTTGAAATATTTAGTCCCAACCCTTCTACTATTGGTTTTTACCGCATGTAAGAACAAAATGGATAGCAAGCCGGATACACAAAAGCAAGAAACATTGTTCACATTATTGACACCGGAGGAGTCGGGTGTTACCTTCATCAACAAAGTTGCCAACCAAAAAGACTTCAACATTTTTAAATACCGAAACTTTTACAATGGAGGTGGAGTTGCCATAGGAGATATCAACAACGATGGCCTTCAAGATATTTATCTAACCGGAAACATGGAACCCAATAGACTCTATCTGAACAAAGGCAACATGAAATTCGAAGACATTTCCGAGAGGGCTGGTGTCCTCGGAAACAAACCTTGGTCCACAGGAGTGGTTATGGTAGATATCAATCATGACGGACTATTGGACATCTATGTTTCCAATGCCGGAAACATGGAAGGCAACAACCATGACAACGATTTGTACATAAACAATGGGGACCTAACTTTTACTGAAAGAGCGGAAGAATACAATCTTGCCAAAACTGGGTTCACCACCCACGCCTCTTTCTTTGATTATGACAAAGACGGCGATCTGGATGTGTACATTCTCAATAATAGCAATATTCCGGTCAGTAGCCTTGGCTATGCCGAACAGCGGGAAGTAAGGGCCCAGGATTGGGAAGGTGTTCCACACATATTTAAAGGTGTAGGCGACATGCTTTTGCGCAATGACAATGGTAAATTTGTGGATGTAAGTGAAGCGGCAGGAATTTATGGAAGTTTAATTGGTTTTGGACTTGGGGTACTGGTTACAGATTTTAATGGTGACCTCTATCCGGATATCTATGTTTCGAACGATTTCTACGAAAGGGATTATCTCTATATCAATCAAAAAGATGGCACCTTTAAGGAACAAATAAAGGATTGGACCTCACATTTAAGTCTTTCCGCAATGGGAATCGATATAGCGGACATCAATAACGATGGGCATAATGACATCTTCATTACCGACATGCTCCCAGAAGCGGAGCGTCGTGTAAAATCGGTCATGGAGTTTGAAGGCTACAACATCTTTAACCTCAAACAAAGTAAAGATTTTGGCCAACAATATATCCAGAATACCTTACAGTTAAACAATGGCAATGGCACCTTTTCCGAGGTTGCCTACTATAGTGGTATAGATGCTACCGATTGGAGCTGGGCCGGGCTTATGTTCGATATGGACAATGACGGACTCAAGGATATTTTTATTACCAATGGTATCAATCACGATCTTACAGATTTGGACTTCGTTGACTTTTTTGCCAATGAAATTGTTCAAAAAATGGCACTTACCGGAAAAAAAGAGTCCATCGATTCCATAATCAGTAAAATGCCAGTGAAGCCCCAACCCAATTACGCCTACAAAAACAATGGCGACATAACATTTAAAAATGCAAACAAAGAATGGGGATTTGAACTTCCCTCACGTTCCAACGGCGCCGCCTATGCAGATCTCGACAATGATGGCGACCTAGATCTGGTGATCAATAATGTAAACACACCGGCATTTGTTTACAAGAACAATGCTGAATCCCAACTCAACAACAATTACATCCAACTAAAATTCAAAGGGCCAAAAACCAACCCTTTCGCAGTAGGAACCTTGGCCAAGTTCTATTTCAACGGTAACATCATTAATCAGGAACTTATACCGTCAAGAGGGTTTCAATCCTCCATGGGATACGAAATGACCATAGGATTGGGCCAAAACAAGACTTTGGACTCCATCCGTATTATTTGGCCGGATGAATTGACCCAAAAACTGGAGAATGTTTCAGCCAATCAGGTGCTTACCCTAAATTATGACGATGCAACGGAAACCTATATCCCTCCCAAAAAACAGGATAGGGAGCCCCTATTGAAGGAGTTGCCAACAAGCAATTTGGTCGCACACAAAGAGGATACCTACAATGATTTTGATTATGAAGGGCTCATCTATCAGAAGCTGTCCCAAGAAGGGCCATCCTTGGCCGTTGCCGATATAAACGGAGATGGCAATGAGGATATTTTCATTGGTGGAGCCAGCGGACAGGCAGGCACCATTTACCTACACTCTGGCAATGGAAAAATTTCAACAAAAAAAATCGCTGTATTTGAAGAGGACAAGATGTACGAGGATGTTGCTGCCGCTTTTTTTGATGCAGATGGGGATGACGATATGGATCTTATGGTCGGATCTGGAGGGAACAATGTAGAAATGCAACGTTCATATAAAACACGATTGTATTTGAACGACGGGAAAGGCAATTTTTCCAAATCATCGAACGAACTGCCCTCTACTTTCAAAAATGTGGCAACCATTGCACCAAATGATTTCGACAATGATGGAGATGTGGATGTTTTTATCGGATCACGAAGTGTTGTTGGCGTATATGGCTTATCTCCCGATCACCTAATACTTGAAAATATGGGTGATGGAACATTTAAGGATGCTACCGAAAGATTGGGCTACGATCTGAAGGATGCCGGCATGGTAACAGACGCCAAATGGGTGGACATGGATGGCGACTCTAAATTGGACCTTGTACTATCCGCAGAATGGGACACACCAAAAATTTATAGGAACTCCGGCAGACGATTGTCCAAAATGAACAGTTCATTGGACAGCCTTTACGGTTGGTGGAACACGGTTGAAACAGCAGATTTGGATGGCGATGGAGACCAAGACCTTATCCTCGGCAACCAGGGGTTGAACCTGCACTACAAACCCACTTCCTTTGCACCGATGAAAATGTGGATCAATGATTATGACAATAATGGGACCATTGAACAGATATTTACCCTTCAGGAAGATGGAAAGGATTTTCCCATCCATCAAAAACGAGAACTTACCGAACAGCTGCCCAATCTAAAAAAGCAGAACCTGAAAGCATCCGATTATGCCCAAAGAACCATTCAGCAATTGTTTCCCGAGGAAGTATTGGAAAAATCCATCGTGAAAAAGGTGGAAAACTCCGCCTCGGTCATCGCTATAAACGAGGGCAATGGCAAATTCACCATTAAGAACCTACCACCAAGGGTACAATTATCCTGTGTTTGCGACATTACATGTACCGATGTGAACAACGATGGCAATCTGGATTTGATCATGGCGGGCAACAATTTTGATTTCAAGCCCCAATTTTCCCGTTTGGATGCGGGTCAAGGGAACTTATTGTTGGGCGATGGCAAATTGGGATTTGAGTGGCAAGATTATGAAACCAGTGGTTTTAAAGTCCGTGAAGAGGTGAAATATTTGAAAATGATAAAGGATAAAAATGGTAATATCTTCATGATTGCTGCCATTAATAACAACATGCCAAAACTTTTTGCGATCAATGAATAAACCCATTTCCATACTATTGTTGTTGGTATTCTTGGTGTCGTGCAACAAGGGAGGCAGCCTGTTCGATAATCCGGACCCGAAGGAAACCGGTATCACATTTGCCAACACCTTAACTTCAACAAAAGACCTAAGTATCTTGGATTATCTATACTTCTACAACGGTGGAGGGGTCGCAATCGGGGATATCAATAATGATGGTTTGCCCGATATTTTTCTCAGTGGCAACCAAGTAAAGAACAAACTATACTTGAACAAGGGCAATCTTGCTTTTGAAGATATAACGGACATAGCCAATGTTGCCGGGAACAGTAGCTGGAATACCGGTGTTACCATGGCCGATGTAAATGGCGATGGCTATTTGGATATCTATGTCTGTGCTGTTGTGGGCATCAACGGGTTTAATGGCCACAATGAACTCTTTATTAATAATGGCGATAATACCTTTACAGAAAGTGCCGCCAAATATGGTTTGGATTTTGATTCGTATAGCTCCAACGCTACGTTTTTTGACTATGATCTTGACGGGGATTTGGATATGTACTTACTGAATCATGCCGTACATACCCAAAATTCCTTCGGCAAATTTGATCTTAGATTTGAACGGCGATACGAAACTGGGGATAAATTGCTTCGAAATGACAATGGCAAATTTGTGGATGTCAGTGAAGAGGCCGGTATTTATGGGGGCATTAACGGCTATGGGCTTGGATTGGCTGTTTCAGATTTCAATCAAGATGGGTACCCCGATATTTATGTGGGCAATGATTTTCATGAAGATGATTATTATTATCTGAACAATGGTGATGGCACTTTTACGGAAAGTCTTAGAAAATATTTTGGGCACACCAGTAGGTTCTCAATGGGCATCGACGTGGCTGACATCAATAATGATGGTAGACCCGATTTTTTATCCTTGGACATGCTGCCCGAAGATGAAGTGGCCCTGAAATCTTCCGAAGGTGACGATAACATCCAGACCCAAAAATTGCGAATAGACCGATTCGGTTACCATTACCAATTTACTAGGAACATGCTCTTTGTAAACCAACCTGATGGTAATTTTATGGAAACCGCGCTTATGAGTGGTATTGCTGCCACAGATTGGAGTTGGAGCGCTTTGTTCGCCGACTATGACCTCGATGGCCAACAAGATGTTTTCATCTCCAATGGTATTCCTAAACGACCCAATGATCTTGATTTCATCAATTTTGTATCCAGTGAACAGATTCAGAAAAAGATGGACAACACCAAACTGGTTGACGAGAAAGCACTGAATCTTATGCCCTCAGGAAATGTGCACAACTATGTATTCAAAGGCAAAAAAGATTTGATGTTCCAAAACATGTCCGATGATTGGATTGCGAAGGACACCTTAATATCAGGCGCAACAGCCATAGGAGACTTGGATGGGGATGGAGACTTGGATCTAATAACGAACAACATTAACCAGCCTGCTGCGCTCTACATCAACAAGGCCAATAAAAAAGGGAGCTATTTAAAATTACGATTCAAATATTCGAAGCAAAACCAGTTTGGGATTGGCACCAAAGTCTTCTCCTACCAAAATGGAGGGTTGCAATACAAGGAACTATACCCAACCCGTGGCTTTCAGGCTTCATCAGAACCCATGGTGCACTTTGGATATGGCACCGTTCAAACCATTGATTCCATAAAGATCGTTTGGCCGGATCGTAGCTATCAGGTAATCAAAAATGTTCCGACGAACCAAGAACTCACATTGTCTCCCAAAGACACAAAGCCTTTCGATTATAACTCCCTACATAAAAAATCCAAAAAAATGTTCAGCCCGGTGGCAGGAAACCTAGGATTGGATTTTACCCATGTAGAGGACAATTATACCGATTTCAACAGGGAAAAATTGATTCCATACCAAGTTTCGGACCGTGGCCCTGCTTTGGCTATTGGCGATTTAAATAACGATGGAAAAGAAGATATTTTCCTTGGTGGTTCAAAATTTGAAGCTGCACAAATCTATCTGCAGACCGACTCCCTTTTTACCAATAAAAAAGTCGAGACACTGCAAAAAGATTCCGTTCGGGAAAACATTTCAGCTGTAATAGCAGATTTTGACAACGACCAACGAAACGATGTGTTTGTATCATCGGGTGGTGGCGATTTTTTTGACAAATCGGAGGCGTTGTTGGATGCGCTTTACGTTCAAAAAGATACTGTCTTTACATCGGTTGAACTGCCATCGGTCTATCAAAATGCCTCGGTCGTCAGATCGTTCGACTTTGACAAAGATGGAGATTTGGACGTTTTTGTTGGCGGACACACCATTACTGCCCAATTTGGAGCACCTGCAACCTCTTATCTATTGGTGAATGAAAATGGAACATTTCAAAAAAATGAATCCTTTGACAAACTGGCCAAAGGCATGGTCACCGATGCCCTGTGGACCGATTTTGACCAAGATGGGCAAACGGACCTGATATTGATCGGGGAATGGATGTCTCCCAAGTTTCTCAATAACGTAAATGGTAAGTTTGAAGAAGCCACATCACTTAATTTAAGTGGTCTCTGGCAAACCATTGCGCCATTCGACATTGACGGGGATGGGGACACGGACTATCTATTGGGCAATTGGGGCACCAATTCAAAATTCAAGGCCAGCAAGCAACATCCAATGTTATTATTCTTCAATGATTTTGATGAAAATGGCCAAACGGAAACAGTAACTGCCATGGAAAAAAATGGCAAATACTATCCCTTGGAAAATCTGGATGGTCTAGCAGCGCAATTGGTGTACTTGCGAAAAAAATATACCAATTATAAATCATTTGCAGGTCAGACCATGGAGGAGATTTTCGGAAAGGAGGCCTTGGAAAAAAGTACGATTTTGGAGGTCAACACGCTGGAATCGGGTTATTTGAGGAACAATAAAGGGGAATTTGAATTTGTTCCCTTTAAGAATGAGTTGCAAGTATCACCAATAATGTCATTTTTGGTGGGCGATCTTAATGGAGATGGCAAGGACGAAGTATTGATGGGAGGCAACTATTTTGGCATTAAACCGTACCATGGACGTATGGACTCCTTCCCTGGCGCACTTCTTTCCAATGAGCATGAAATACAATTGGGCAACGAATTGGGCCTTGATTTTACCCAAAAATCACTCCGCCATTTGAAGACCTTGGACTTTAATGGAGAAAAATATCTGTTGGCCATTTTTAACAACGACAAAGCACAAGTATATCGAATCAATTAACAGAAAAACAATGAAAACAAAGTTTGGATCAATCCTAGCAATACTATTCGTTTTGGGGTCTTGTCAAAAGAAACAGGAGCCCATAATTATTTCTCCCGAAGAATACCACGGCTCTGTGGATAAGGTAATCGAGGTAATGATCCACGATATTTTTTCGCCCCCTGTGGCCAGCAGGATATTTGCGTACCCAAATATCGCGGCATATGAAATCATAGCCAAATCGAACAACGATTACAAATCCTTGGCGGGTCAGGTTACGGATTTAACAACCATTCCCGACCCAAAAGACACCACAAATTTAAACTATGAACTAGCAGCTTTGGTTGCTCATATGGATCTGAGCAAACGTCTAATTTTTTCAGAGGAGCGTATCGAAAGCTTCCGCGATAGTCTATACACTATTTGGATGGAAAAGAACGAGCCCATGTTCAATGCTTCAAAAGATTATGGTCTTGAAGTTGCCAATTTTATTGGGGAATGGATGAACAAGGACATGTACAAGGAAACGCGCACCATGCCCAAATTCACCGTCAATTCCGAAGACCCATCCAGATGGCAACCTACTCCACCTGCTTACATGAACGGCATTGAGCCCCATTGGAGCAAGATTCGACCATTTGCCATAGATTCTGCGGAACAATTTAAACCGGCACCACCACCTGCCTTTTCCATGGAAAAAGATTCCAAATTTTATGAGGAAGTCATGGAAGTCTACGAGGTCAGGAAAAGTATGGTGGGCAAAGGCGATAAATCCGATGAAATTGCAATTGCCCAGTTTTGGGATTGCAATCCTTACGTTTCCGTAACCCGAGGCCATTTGATGTTCGCCACCAAGAAAATCACCCCAGGTGCCCACTGGATCGGCATCACCAAAATTGCCAGCAAAAAAACCGATGCGGATTTTGCCAAAACGGTATACGCTTATACCAAGACCTCCATTGCCATTGCCGATGCCTTTATCAGCTGTTGGGATGAAAAGTATAGAAGTAATCTCATCCGTCCCGAAACGGTGATCAACGAATACATCGACGACAGCTGGGAACCTGTACTGCAAACCCCTCCCTTTCCCGAATACACGAGTGGACACAGCGTGGTTTCCGGAGCTGCCTCCACAGCCCTTACGGATATATTTGGTGATAATTTTTCTTTTGATGACGACACCGAAATACCCTATGGACTTCCTGTACGCTCGTTCAATTCGTTCAAAGAAGCTGCCGATGAAGCTGCCATCAGTAGAATGTATGGAGGTATCCACTACCGAGCCGCCATTGAGGTGGGCGTACAACAGGGGCGCGATTTAGGAAAATTTATTGTTGATAAACTTGATATGACCAACGGGTAATAATTATTTTTGCCCCATTATGAGAAAGATTGTTTCAGTAATTCTTGCCGTAGTTGCAGGCGTAGTATTATGGTACTTATTCATAAAGCCATCCGATTATATTGTTCGGTTTAAGGCCAACCTATTTCCAGGAGCAATAAACCAAAGCCTAAAACATTGGTCCAGAAATTTCAATGATTCGGAAAACATTCAACAGGAAGGGGATTTGTTCCATTTAAGCCAGACTTTTAAGTTTGGAGATTCCACCCATATCTATCAATGGGAAATAGAGCCATTGACAGACTCCACTTCCCGGGTAATAGTTGGTATTAAGGACAAAGGACATAGTTTAAAAAATAAAATTCTGGTTCCTTTTGTCGATACGGATTTTGAAAAACGTAGCAGAGCAACCGTTTTGGATTTCATGGAAGAACTCCAGGAACATAAAAAGAATTTTAAAGTTCGAATTGTGGGCGAAGATGAGTTTCCTACCAAATACATCGCTTACCTTCCCATAAAGAGTACGCAACTTCAAAAAGCCGATGAAATGATGCGCAACTTCAGTTATCTTTTTGGAAGTCTTGTGGATAACGGTGTTGAGTTTGATGGTTTTCCCATGATTGAAATTACGGATTGGAACCAAGACAACGACAGCATACATTTCAATTTTGGCAGGCCAATTATCCGATCGGAAAAACTTCCAATTGGAACGGACATCCAGTACAAAAGGATTTTTAGAAAAAAAGCCCTAAAGGCAGAGTACAATGGCAATTACATTACTTCAGACAGGGCTTGGTACGCCTTATTGGACTATGCAAAAAAAAATAACATTGCCGTAGAAAACACACCGATTGAGGTGTTTCATGATGATCCAAAAGATGAGGGTAACGAGCTGAAGTGGAAAGCAGAAATCTACTTGCCCATAAAAGAATTGGATGAATAGGTTTGTTCTAATACCATTATTGGTGGTGGCGCACAGTTGTGCTCAAACGGTCACCACAAATAATAAATTGGTAAACCTGGGCAAGTTTCCTTCCACCTTAAAAGAGGTTTCAGGCATGGAAACTACGCAAGATGGCAACCTTTGGGTCATAGAGGATAGCGGCAACAAAGACCACATTTACAAAGTAAACCAAAAGGCCGAAGTCCTATACTCCCTGAAAATAGACCATGCCAAGAATGTGGATTGGGAAGAATTGGCCACCGATTCCCTTGGAAATTTATACATCGGAGACTTTGGCAACAATGCCAACGAACGAAAAGATCTTGTCATTTATAAAGTTGATAGCCTTCAATTGACCAAAAAGGAACCCAACGCAAAGAAAATTGCTTTTGCCTATCCGGAACAAAAAGACTTTCCCCCTAAAAAGGACAGTCTGTATTTTGACACCGAAGGAATGATCCATTGGCAAAATCACCTCTACATTTTTACCAAAAACAGGACCAGGCCCTACTCGGGCAAGACCTTTGTTTATCGCATTCCGGATGAGGAAGGAAGCTATGTGGCTGAATTTTTGGGAGCATTGTTTTTATGTGAGGACCAAAATCATTGTTCGGTTACCAGCGCGGATATTTCACCCGACGGAACAACCATTGCACTATTGAGTTATGGCAAACTGTTTCTGCTCAATTCCGCTGCACTTTCAAATATTCCCGAGGCTAAGGTCCGAACCATTGAATTGAATCAAATGACTCAAATTGAGTCCGTTTGTTTTTTGGACAATAAAACGGTAATGATTGCGGACGAGCAGAATAGATTTGGAGGTCGAAAACTTTACAAATTCCAATTGGATTAAAATCCAAATCCGAGCCCGAAGGCAAACCGCATTCCATCCGCACTGTTGAACAATCCAAAATTGGCCGTCAATATATCGGCTCCATTTAGGAAAAACCCTCCTCCGTACGAATTGTGCCAAAGTCGGGAAGCATCGCCGGGGTACCAAACACGACCATAATCGAACCCGGCATAAAGTCCTGGCGTAACCGGCAAAATCCCGGTTCGCTGTCCCCTAAAACTATACCTTAGATCGGTATTCTGGTAAAAGGCCGATTTTCCGGTAAACCGTTGAAAGCGATAACCTCTTAATCCATTATTTCCCCCTATGCTGGCAGCTTGATAAAACTCGTAATCGTCGCCAATGGTGATGTGTCCCTTCAATTTCGTACCCAACACCAACCTGCCATTGGCCGTCAACTTATGGTCTAGGGAAAAGCTGGGAACCACATATCCAAAAGATCTGCCCGATTCCTTCACATTGGTCTTATAGCCCCCTGAAATACTGAAGGCCATGCCCATGGTGGGAAAAGCTTCATTATCGGTATTGGCATAACTATATTCGGCATTCACACCAAAAAAACTTTGATGGTTCTCCTCCCCGTTCTCCAGGTAAAATTCATTGATAAATCGGTCTTGGGTCTCTTCCACTTCAATATCCTCATAGGCTACGCCCAATTTTACCTTGGACCCCAGATATCCGCGCCACACCAACGAAGGTGCCACACGAAGCGTACGCAACCGCACTCGGTTATAGTCCAGTCCCAAGGGTTCTTCATCATCATTGTTCACAGTTTCGTTTCCAAAACCAAAAAAGTTCTGTGTAAAATTTGGACTGGTAAACATTGCATCCAATTCTAGGTTGACCTTATTAAAAACATGGGCAAATTCACCCTTATAGCCCAAATCAAAACCATTGGTGGCAAAATAATAGGCTGCATTGAAGATATGTTGTTGCGTAAAGGGGTTCTGTCGGAAACCGTTAAAAGTATAGGTGTCGGTAAAGCCCACTCGAAATCCGTCATCAGGATTGAATCCAATAGTTGGCAACAATTGATTGTTACTGCCCTTAATCTTTAAAAAATCGTAGGTGTTGGTGTCATAATCATTGATTTGGTTGATCTTGCCGCCATAAGCCTCATCAAAAGTGTTCTTTTTGGTCTTGAAGTCGTACACCTGGACATTTCTTGATCCTTCCGAAATTTTATAGCTATCGTTGTTCTGACCACCCACAATTCGAACTTTAATGGGTGATGACCCCGTGTTTACCTCAAAAACATCATCGTCATCCAAACCATATACCCACACTTCCTTGGTGTATTGGGGATCAAATTCCTTTTGAAAGAACAAATCGGTCATTTCCCCTCCTTTGATGCGGTAGGCCCTGACTTCCAACTTTCCATTGGGCAGGGTCACAATATTGAAATAATCGTCTTTGTCGGTACCGGTCACCACACTGAATTTGTTCAAAACAGCGTAGTATTCCTTTGCCGTTTCCAGCAACTGTTCTTTCCGCGCCAATAAAACTGCCTTGATAGTATCGATGGTTTCATCCCGAACTTCTTCGGGAAACGCCATAAATGCCCTATCAATGACTTCTTCATCAATGCTTTTTTGAATCAATCGGGCCTGTTCCAACCACTGATCTAAATCTGTTTCAGCCAATAATGCCATATCCAAGGCAAAGGTTCTGGGAGAGGAGGTGAACCCTTTAACGCTTCTTATTTTTTCGTGGAAACCTTCAAATATTCGCAAGGACGGAACGGACCTAGATCCAAAATTCATGATCAGTCCATCACCCCAACGGGAAAAAACTTGGTCCCTGTCCCTGGGAATGGGCTTAAAAAGTTTCTTGCCGTCCTCCGTTTTAATCTCGGCCCATCGCCATTGGTCCACATGGCGGTCCCAATCCCCCACCAATATATCGAACAACCTTGCTCTAACGTACGTCTCTTTATCCACAACATATTCCTCGTCTTCCCGCAATTTATTGATCATATCGTAGGTACTTTCGATTTTCTTGGCCCTGCCAAAACTTTCCAGATCATCGTGCCCATCCGAAACATGTTCCTCAATCATATAAAGTCCGTCCCCAAAATCGGCATTGTAGGCTCCCAACACAGCTTGCTTTGGAATATAGAACAGTTTGGGATTGGTATGGTACAGGTCAACGGCATCCGAAAGTACGTCCATGGTAAACGGCGCATAAGGGTGTGCTCCTGTATAAAGGTCCAATAGCAAACGCTCGGTGTAGGTGTCCTTAAATTGGCCAATAATATATTGATCCTGGAATGCTATGGCCTGCAAATAGCGTTCAGCACTCTTGCGCAATCCCCGCATCACATATTCCCGACCCTGTTTGTCTTGCAATCGCAACGAGTTGGATTGGTTACCACCACCCTTCCGAACAACGGTAAGTCCACCAAAAAGAGTATCCAAACGTACGGTTGGCACTGTTACTTCGGTAGCATAATATTTACGGTACCTTTCGCCCCACAACCATTTGTGAAATCCACTTTTGTCAATTTCATCTTCGGTATAGACCGATGCCTTCATTACAGGTGGAAAGTTTTCCGATAACCCTTTTGGCTCAACCTTGATGTCTGGAGGCAATACTTCGGTCTGGAACAAAAGTTCATTGGACTCGGCATCAGCCCCAAAAAAGTCCACCTGCGAAGAGCCATCGGTGAAAACTTTAAGAACGGCATATCCGTTCCTTCCTGTGGAAAACTCGCTGCCATTCAACAACCGCGTAGCTCCCGTTTTGGCACCTGCACCGCTCACAATTTGCGGTTTGCCAGATTCTACAATGTACTGCAAGGTATGTTCGTGACCCGACACAAAAACAACCTTATCGGAATATTGGGAAAGGGTAACGATCCGTTGTTTGAGCTCGTTATATTTTTTATTGGAAAGATCTTCTATGCTCGCTCCGGAAACCTTGCGCATCATGTTGGCAACGCTTCCCAAAACCGGTAATGGAATTTTACCCCCGCTGGGGTAGAGTCCCTGTTCGAACGAAAATTGACCACCATGCGAGCCATAGGTGAACATGGGATGGTGCATGGCAATAATCACTGTTTTATCCAAATTCTTCTTGACCAAACTTTCCAGCTCCTCAAAAAAACGACCCCTGCTCTTGATTTCGCATTTGTCGTTCATCGTCGGGTGCTTGTCCCAGTCGGTCAGGTACCATTCAGTGTCGATGGCTATGACCATCACTTTGTCGGAAATCTCGATATCCTCAATAGGGCACCCGTTTTCGGGCTGAAACACATCCTTGCTGTCCAAAGCTTCCTGAATGTATTTTTCTTCCCGCTCCAATCCATCCAGCCCCCTGCTGTACCAATCGTGGTTACCGGGGATAAAAATGGCCTGCCCCTTAAATCCTTTCAAAGTGGCCAATTGGGCATCGAGGTAATGTTTCGCTCTTTGATGCGCTTCCTTATCTTCTTTTTTGGAGACAAAACCAATGGGATAAATATTATCGCCCAAAAACAACGCAGTGCTATTGGAGCTGGCTTTCGCCAAGGTATTCTTGAATTTTTTCAGGGTTGGGTTGAGGTCATTATTAGGCGATAGACCGGCATCACCGATCAAATAGAACGTGTGTTCGATTTCTTTTTCGATGGAACTGTTTTCGGCACTAAAAGGTTGTGTATACTTTGCTTCATAGGTAGCACAACCAAAGACCAGTAAAATTGCTAGAAACCCAATCCAATGTTTCTTCATATCCCATGAGGTTGCGTCCAAAATTTTGTAATTTGGACAATTGAAATATCCTATTATGTCGGAAATTGTTGAAAAAACTGAACAATACGTTTCTAACTTGTTGACCAATGAGCTTGATCCGAGGTTTTTATACCACAATTTGCGACATACCCAACGCGTGGTTAAAAGTACTAAAGAATTGCTCAATTTCTATGATTTGAAAGACAAGCAAGAGGAATGGTTGCTATTGGCTGCTTGGCTGCACGATGTGGGCTACATAAAGGGAACGGAACAGCATGAAGAAACGAGCAGTGAAATTGCCAAAGCCTATTTAAACGAACAGGGGTACGGCAGTGAAGACATCGCCGAAGTCTGTAACTTGATCTTGGCCACCCAAATGAGCCATGAACCCACCAATTTATTGGAGGAAATCATCAAGGATGCCGACATTTCCCATTTTGCCCAAAAGAGCTATTGGGAAACCACCGATTTTTTAAGGGAGGAACTGAAAAAGTTGGGCATAGCCGACTACTCCTCCAAAGAATGGCGGGACAAGAACATTAAAATGTTCCGTACCCAGCATCGATTTTATACAGAATATGCCAAAGAAAACTGGGATAAAGGCAAGGAAAAAAACCTAAGGCAACTGCTCAAAGAAAAAAAGACCGAAAAAACCATAGCAAAAAAAGAAGCTTTAAAGGCGAAGTACAAAAACGAAAGTCCTGACCGAAGCATCCAGACCCTGTACCGTGTTACGCTGAACAATCACCTCAAGTTAAGTGACATTGCCGATACGAAGGCAAATATTTTGTTATCGGTCAACGCCATTATTATTTCGTTGGTGCTGGCCAATTTGCTTACCAAATTGGACAATCCGAGCAATACCTACTTGATCTATCCAACCTTAATTTTGATTTTGTTCAGTATTGTAACCATGACCCTTTCCGTATTGGCCACACGACCCAATATAACCACAGGAAAATTTACCAAGGAGGATGTGGAGCAAAAAAAAGTAAATCTTCTGTTCTTTGGCAACTTTCATCAAATGGAACTTTCCGAATACGAATGGGCCTTGAAGGAATTGATCAAGGACAAGGAATATGTATACAACTCCCTAACCAAAGACCTCTATTATTTGGGATTGGTGCTCAATAAGAAATATAAGATTCTACGGATTACCTACAACATTTTTATGTTGGGCATGATCATTTCGGTACTCGCTTTTGGAATTGCTTTCCGATTTTTTGGCCCTGACAGATTGGTTTTTTAACAAGACCTACTTTTTTAATTCCTCCATAAGGTCGTCGTAAGTATAGGTACGTTCGGAGCGTTCATCCTTTTTGTAAAGTATCTCTGCTCTAATGGCCTTTAAGCCAGTAACCCCTTGAAGCCCTTCCAATTCCACAATTTCGATATTGTTGGTGAAATATCCTTTGGCCTTCAAAAAACGAATGTAGCGCATGTATTCCCGTTCATCCTTACGCTGGGAATACACAATGGAAAGCTTCCCTTTTTGGGTCAACCGCTCATTGGTTCCTTTTATGTAGGCCTTGTCGATCCTCTTTTTGATCACTTCGTACCGGGCATTGTAGGTGCCGTCCACGTCGAATCTTTTTTCGTCCATTCTAAACCGAATGGATAGGGAAGTACTGTACACCAAAACCAAAGAAGCTACATCCAATTTTACAGGTAATTTGGACTTCAGCTCATAGTATTTGTTCTCCATTTCGCACATGACCTGCAATTGCCACAAACGGAGATTGCTCAAGTACAATTGATTGAACTTTCTATCCTTAGCAATGGAGCTGCCAATGTATAAATTGTGTTCCACCCCATCGGTCTTATATCGCTCAAAATAATGGGGAAACATTTCTTGGGCCTCTTCTTGTCTCTTGTCCAATAATGCGGCCAATTGCATGTTCGCTTCCATCACGCTTTCATCGTAATTACGACGATGATCATAGTACGATTCGGTGGTCTTGTCTATTTTTTGACTGTAGGTTGCAATAAGTCCCGCAATCGCTGCATCTTCTTTTTTGAGGTGTTCAAACACAGGGTCCACCTCTTCCTTCACAAAATCGAAGACTGCCTGTTCGGTATGGGTATAAAGGGCTTCCCTGACTTCATCGAGGTAGGTCTGCACCCTGAACATGATTTCCTCATAAATGGGCAAGCCATACTTTTGATGGGCAACTTCCAAAATATCGTTGATCTCGGAGAGTTGAATCATCAGATCGCGTTGAATGGAGAGGTTGCGCTCCTTGGACGAATCCTTGATATCGATTTGGCCATAAAGTGGAAACACATCCTTGAAGACAATCTCCCTAAATACTGGTTGTTGGCCGGCAAGTTCGGCCATCATAAAATGTTTGGCCTCTTCCTGGAATTTCCAATACACGGCTGGGTGCACCGAGGTACATTCGTGCTGTATTACGGCATCAATCAGGTTTTCCTCTTCCTCTATGGTACGCATCACTGCCGAAACGATATAGGGCATTACATCGTCCAGTTTGTTGGCATTCACACTATTGAGTTCATTCACATTGGAGGAAACAAGTTCCAATACACCCAAAAGATTTCCATTAACGGAGATTGGCGCCAAAATAGCACTTTTAATCCCCTGTTCCATGAGGTTTTTATAGGGCTGTGTTTTACCCTCCGACAGGTTAAAATACTTTTCCACATTACTGATGGCAAAATATTTACTCTCCATGAACAGTTTGCCATGGGAATAGTTACACAGCATGGTATCGCAAGGTTCAATTTCCTTTCCGTTCAGGATATAACTTTCCATCCCTTTCCCATAAATTCGAAAGAAATTGTTGGCTGCCGCATCGTATCCGGCAAAGCCCACTTTAATGTCCTTTAATTTGAACAGGGACCTGAAGGTGTCCTGAAAATTCTCCATAAAGGTCTCCTTCTCGCGCTGGCTATGTCCGATCAAAGTGGATTTGATCTCGGAAATGGATTGTTCGGCCGTTACATCAAACATGTTGGAAATAACAAAACCCTTGGCGATAAAACTGTTTGGAGGGATTTTCTCTTTCCACAGTTCCAGATTCTCAAAGTTTTCCAAGAGTTCATCCACATCATCCTGCGTAATCTCCTTGGCCAATTCTGTGGGAATGATTTCCATAAAATCCGCATTGTACAGAATACGATAGCGGTGCATTACCCCATTGGCTCCTGGAATATCGAAAAATAAAGGACGCTTGAAATCGAGGTTGTAACCATAATAAAATCTCAGGATTACGGCACAACGCATGATGTAGCCAAACTCGTTCGGAAGGTTGGTGATCTCCAGTTCAAAATCCTCCCCGGCATCCTTCAAAATATTCTGAAAACGCTCGGAAGAATTGAACACGATATTTTCAAAAGGAGTTGAGGCGGTTTTGATCTCATTCTTAGTTAGGACAGGTGAAAATGTGTCCTCCAAAATGATCTTGATCACCTCCTTGTGCTTGTCGAGCAAGGAAAGATCGGAAAATCCTTCCCTTAGCTCCGGATAGGGAGCCTGTGCATCCAATACAAATTTGGCCCGAGCGGCCAAGTATGGATTGTCGCTATTCAGCTGTGCATCATAGTGTTCCAACAATTTGTTGAAACTTACCAATTGCACCAAGGGGCTTTCCAAATCGTAGTTTTGCACCATATAGGGATTAGTCGAAATTGAGCCCATAAAGTTACAAAAAGTAAAAATGCCATGAATAGGTATTGATCGGTAATGGATAAATGACCATTTTTAAGGATATTTAGCAAAATTATTCCCATGTCGTCCACCACAAGACTGGATAATGCCTATGACAATGCCGAGGTCATCCCTTTCGATGACAACTCGAAGTTTATCCTTTTCAGTGATTGCCATAGAGGGGACAACAGTTTTGCGGATGATTTTGCCAATAACCGGAACATTTACTTCCACGCCCTGAACCATTATTACCGCGAAGGGTTCCATTATTTTGAATTGGGGGATGGGGACGAACTGTGGGAAAACATCAGTTTTGATGCCATTTTTGAGGCACACAAGAACGTATACCAATTGTTACGGCGTTTCCATCTGGAAAAACGCCTTTATATGATTTGGGGCAACCACGATATGGTCTACAAAGACCCCGATTACGTAAAAAAACACCTTTCCCATTATTTTGAACCCATTGACGGTTCCGACAAAGCGCTTTTTAAAGGAATCACCTATCACGAAGCGTTACGATTGAAGCATACCGAAACGGGGCAGGAAATTTTTCTCACCCATGGTCACCAAGCGGATTGGTGGAACTATGTGTGTTGGCGCATAGGCCGGTTTTTAGTGCGCGTGCTGTGGAAACCCTTGCAGGTAGTCGGAATTGCAGACCCCACCAGTCCTGCTAAAAACTACAAGGAACTGATCCGGATCGAGAAACGGATCAAACGTTGGATCCTGCGCAAAAACCTATTGCTCACGATTGCGGGACATACGCATCGGCCACGGTTTCCTGAACCGGGCGAAATTCCATTTTTCAACGATGGTAGCTGTGTTCATCCCCGCAGCATTACCGGTATTGAAATAGAAAATGGGGAAATATCGCTCATCAAATGGCACATTGATTCCAAACCGGATGGAACGCTCCAAATTGTGAGGGTGCTGTTGGAAGGGCCCGAAAAATTGGTGGATTACATCAATCCTTAAACCCGCTTGGCCAATGTTTTGATTGCATCTACAAATCGGTCCAATTCTTCCGTGGTCGTAAATACATTGGGAGTAATGCGGCAACCGTGTACATTTTCAAAATCGATACCCACTGTCCACACCTTGAATTCATCCAATAACGTTTTGGCCAAATCACCCGGTTTCATATTGGTGAGACCTACATTGGCAATGCCACAGCTTCGCTGCGGTTCCACCGGTGTATTGATGACCACATTTGCCACATCGCGCAATTGATCGCTCCAATAGCGTTGCAGATAGCGCATCCGTTCTTCCTTCCGTTCCAGTCCGATCATTTCGAGATAATCCAGGGAATCGTTTATAGTAAGATCGGTATGCACCGGATGGGTCCCGGTATGGTTCAGCCGTTTGATTTTGGTCATATCCTTTTCATGATCGGCCAAAAGGGGCCATATTTTGGGAATGTTGCGTTCCGCTACATAGAGCAACCCCGCCCCTAAAGGGGCACAGAGCCATTTATGAAGGCTGGACCCGTAATAATCGCAATCCAGTTCGGCCAGATCGACCTTAATGTGGCCCACACAATGTGCACCGTCCACCATCACTTCCACACCATGGGCATGTGCCATATCGCATATTTTTCGAATCGGTAAGATTTGCCCGGTAACATTTACCATATGGCAGACCATTAGCAATTTGGTCTTTGAAGTTATCTGGGATTCGTACAACGACACCAATTCCTCATCCGATTTGGGATGGTTTGGAATGGAAACTATTTTACGAACTATGCCATACCGCTTTTCCATTTGTTCAAAATGGTCCTGCATGGCCCCATAATCCTGAACGGCATAAATCGCTTCATCCCCTTTTTTCCAAGGATATCCGCCAATAATGGTGTCCAAAGATTCCGTGGTGTTCCGCGTGATTACCAGTTCCTTTTCCGAACAGTTCACCAATTTGGCCAACCGTGCGGCAACCTTGTTTTTGTTTTCCCACTGCACCGTGCGCATATAATACGAGCCTTCATAATTCACCGTCTTGGCATGCTCCACAAACTTGTTCATGAGGGGAATGGGAATGATGTTGTAATACCCACTTTCCAAATTGATGTATTCCGGTTTTAAATTGTAATCCAAGCGTATCCGGTCCCAAAAAGCCTCACTGTCCTTATCGGGGTAGGGTTCAGCGGCCTTGTTTTGGGCCTCCAATGTGATGGGTAAAAAAGGAGCTGCCATGGCTGCGGTGCCCATATATCGTAAAAACTGTCTCTTTTCCATTAGGCAAGGGGTTGATTAAAAAAAGATTGGTAATTTCAATTTTGCTTAGTCTCCAAGATACGATTTAAGCTCAAAATATGAATGCATACCAAGAGATATATGACCAAATTCCAATTCGGTTCGATATGGCTTCGCAAGTTATGCTCCTTGGTATAGTTCAGGGCTTTTTTTTGGCATTGGTGATCTTTTTGCGGGCTTCGACAAAATCGGCGATCCATTGGTTTGGTTGGGCGTTGGTGGTCCAATGCTTGGTTTTTTTGGATGTGTACCTTTGCTATACTGGATTGATGAAATATGTGATCTATCTCAACGATTCGACGGAATTTTTGGTTTTGTTCATAGCACCTACCCTCTATTTCTTTCTGTATACCCTCCTCGAGCGCAAATCTTTTTCACTCATTAAATTTTGGCCCCATTTTGTTTTGCCCACACTTTATCTGCTCACACAAATCCAATATTTGTTGAGCCCTGAAGCCATAAAGCTCAATGCCTATTTGGGTGCCTATCACCGTGATTTGGGTTTTGTCCCGGATCCTGTCGATTTTGATTATTCCTATCACCATATTAAAGATCGGTTCCGATGGTTGGTGCTGTCCAGTTTTGTGTTTTATCTATTCCTAACGGCAAAATTGGTTTGGAAGGCCTATAAGAAAGGTAAAATGTCCACTAAAAATATCCGAATGGATAAATATAGTTTCTCAAGAAACACGGTAATCATTTTTTTGGTGTTGTTCGTTTGTCTATTCTTGGTGTTCTTGAATTTTGATGATGATGGAGGCGATCATTATTTGGGCATGTTGGAAACGCTGACCATATTCATCACTTCCTTTTTTATTCTTTCGGAGTCGCGCTTTTTTGAAAAATCGTGGATTGCCGATAAATATGAGACCTTGTCCAGCAATTCTGTTGCATTTGAATCGGTGGAAGAGATGTTGGCCGATTCCGAATATTTTACCAACCCGGATATCTCCCTAAAACAAGTTGCCGACAAATTGAACACCAACACCAATACGGTTTCCAAACTCATCAATTCTGAAACTGGAATGAACTTTAACGACTACATCAACCAAAAACGGATTGAACGTTCTAAAGTTCGACTGTTGGATCCGGATTATTCCCATCTTACCATCGAGGCCATCGGCCAAACAGTTGGATTTAATTCAAAATCAGCTTTTTATGCTGCTTTCAAAAAGCATGTGGGTCAATCTCCATCGGCCTATGTGAAGGCTAAGAACAACGAAAAAAGGGCCTAATTTCTCCCAAATTGTAATTCAGGACGTTTCAACTTGCTTAAAAATTCCATTTCCAAAACCTTGTTTCAATCTTTGGCAAAAATTCATCAATCATGGAAAAAACTATTCGCCGTTACGATTTGGACTGGCTCAGGGTCATCGTTTTTGCACTACTTATTTTTTATCACGTGGGCATGTTCTTTGTGCCCTGGGGCTGGCATGTCAAGAACAATGTAATTTATGATTGGCTTCGTTGGCCCATGCTCTTTTTGAACCAATGGCGTCTTCCCATCCTTTTTGTCATTTCGGGAATGGGCACTTATTATGCCTTGGGTAAACGGACTTTGGGCAAATTTGTTTGGGAACGATTTCTCCGCTTGGGAATTCCTCTGGTTGTAGGAATGATCTTGATCGTGCCACCACAGGTCTATTTTGAACGTTTGGCCAATGGACAATTCTCGGGATCTTATTTTGATTACTTCACCACCATTGCTTTCGAAGGCGTTTATCCCGAGGGCAACCTGAGTTGGCACCACCTTTGGTTTTTGCCCTACCTCTTGGTATTTTCATGGATCTTATCCCCTCTATTAGTGTATTTGAGAAAGCACCAAACCCGATTTATCGATTGGGTGAAACGGCAGTTACAAAAAACGTGGGGCATCTATCTATTCGTGATCCCACTTTACTTTTTGGAATCATTGGTGGAGCCCTTCTTCCCAATTACCCATGACTTGGTGCATGATTGGTTCAACTTTAGTTCCTGTATCACCCTGTTTTTTTATGGTTTTGTGCTAATTGCAACCGGGGATGTTTTTTGGGAAACCGTTACTAAAATTAAATCGAAGGCATTGCTGTTGGGAATTATCGGATTTATGGGGCAGGTAATCATCTGGTCGTTCTTTGAAGATGGGTATGTGATCCATTTTACCGAAGCACTGTTAAAAGTGGTCAACCTTTGGAGCTGGATTTTGGTGTTGTTTGCCTACGCTGCCAAATATTTGGACAAACCCAGCAAAGGGTTAGCCTACGCCAATAGGGCCGTATATCCCTTCTATATTCTGCACCAGACCATTACCGTGGGCATAGCCTATTACCTGATGCAATTGGATTGGGGCTTTGTACCAAAAGCATCTATTTTGGTCCTGGGAACATTTGGCCTCAGCTGGTTGATCTATGACCTGATCATCCTCAGAATTCCGTTCCTTCATCCCCTTTTTGGGTTGAAAGGGAAGAAGAAAGCCCCTGCAGGTTAACGATTTAACGCCAATTTATCAATTTCATGGCAAGGTATTTGCTACTTTTATATTTATATAACTGCTCAATCTTGCCATGAAAAAGCTTGTGTTCATCATATTGGTTTTGGTTTCGGGAATGTTTTCCCTGCATGCGCAATCGGACTTGCCCACCACCAAACCGTTGAAGATTGGTGAAAACAACAAGTTGGATATCAAGGCCAGCAACCAAGGCACCCTGTTGCGAATGCCTTCTGTGTTGGATGAGAATTTTGCCGCCAAAAAAGATAGGCCGGAAATTAAAATGTTGCCGGATAAAGAATTGATTCAAGCCGGGCATGATCTGGATTTAGATCCCAAGGTGAAGGAGAAAAAGGAGAAAGGCGCCAACGAGCACTTTGGCGACCAGTACTTGGGCGATTTTAAGACCACGGCCAATTTTGTGGGCATTGTTTGTCGCGACCACGAATATGTGGATGGCGATCGTATCAAAATTTATTTGAACGGCGAAGTAGTCGAATACAACTTATTGCTCACTGGTAGTTTTAAAGGGATAAACATTGATTTGGTAAAAGGATTCAACCGCATCGAATTCGAAGCGCTCAACCAAGGTTCATCCGGACCCAATACGGCCCAAGTGGTTGTGGCCAACGAAAAAGGCGAAGTGATCCATAACAACCGATGGAACCTTTCCACCGGCTCCAAGGCTAGTTTGATCATCGTTAAAGAAGATGAACCCTAATCGGTTGTAATCAAGGATTTTACTTTTCGGGGCTTTCTGAGGTTCCTTCCCAATCCGGGTCTGCCGCACCGATCCATTGTCCTGTAATCGTATCCATCATTACGGCATGCACCCGGCCAAATCGTCCTCTTTGGTCAATTTCTTCCAACAAATAGCCATCTGCTTTAAACTGATCAATAGCAGCTTTAGTCCATGTACCTTCGTGGGTTTCCACCAACATGATGGTATCCCCGCTATGCACCCGAGCAGCCGCCAAAGCCTTGTTCAAGGGCATCTTATGGTCCAGAACCCGACTGGCCACCTGTACCACCGCTGTCGGAATTCGACTGCCGCCTGCTGCCCCCAACACCAAATAAGGCTTCCCTTTTCTGGTGATTATAAACGGACTGATATGCGATTGAGCGCGCTGTCCGGGTTCCATATCCCCCAAATAGCCGCCCAATGTCGCCGCATACACAAAGCCAAGACCATCCGTGGCCACTTTGGATCCCATTATTGGACCCAAGGATTGGGTCAATGCAATGACATTCCCTTTGCTATCGGTCACCGATAAATGGGTCGTGTGCCCATTTACGTTCCAAGAGGGAGGATTATTCAGAAGCATTGCTGCCTCTTTTTTTGGAAAAAGAGCGATTTCATCGGCCAATTTTTGCGCATGTTCTTTTGAGGTCAATCTTTTGCCTGCCACCAAGTCCTCTTGGTTGCGTCGGTCCTCATACGCTTTTTGATTGGCTTGATAGACCAATTCCGCCCAAGTGGTTTCGGGCATGTCGGACAGATCAAAATGTTCCAAAATCTGAAGCATTTCTATGGTGATTGCACCATAGGAAGGAATATATAACCCGTGCAAACCAAACCCACGGTACGATCCCTCCACCAAATCGGCATCGCGGGCCTGATATTCGGACAAAGCTTCCATACTCAAAGTACCGCCATGCTTTTGTACATCGGCCACTATTTTTTGGGCAATTTCTCCTTCATAGAACACTTTTTCACCTCCAGTAGCTATCAACTTCAAGGTATTGGCCAAATCTTTTTGTACCAGCCTGCTTCCAGCCACATAGGTGGTGTCTCCATTCATGAAATATTTGGTTGTGCCGGTAAACTCCTTGATTTTATCAATGGCCATAGACTGCCGCAGCGCTTCACCCTCCAATACCAAAAAGCCGTTCTCCGCCAAGTCGATGGCCGGCTGCATCACCGTTTGAAGGTCTAGGGAACCGTGGTTTGTCAGCAACTTCGTCAACCCTTTCACTACTCCAGGAACTCCGATAGTGGCATAGCCATACTGTCCTTTAGGTGCAGTTTCGGGATCATAATCGATACCCGCTTGGGTGGTGGCGTCCACCCCTGAAATTTTACCATTCGCATCCATCACAATGGCCTGTAACCTTCCACCAAGACCAGACATACTGGGCTCCACTACCGAAAGGGCAAAAGCAGCAGCAACGGCAGCATCGATGGCATTGCCGCCTTTTTCCAGCATGGCTACACCAGCTTCGGTCGCCAAGGGATGGGCCGTGCTCACTGCCCCATTTTCGGATATGGACACTTGTGGGTCATTGTCATCGACAATAGTGAGGACCGTTTGCTTGGCCTCGCTTTTTTCCTGATTCTTGCAGGCTATTACCGCAATCATAAGCACGGCAATGAACAAAATGGTTTTTTTTGTCATGATGTTGGGTTGGATTTAATGCTTTTCTCCAGGGTGATAGGTGGCTTCGGCCCTCTTGAGCACATCTTCCTTGTAATAGGCTGCATCCTTGAATTCCTTATCGGCATACCTTTGGGCCTGATCATTAAAATGGGGAGAATTGGGATCACCACTCTGTCCGCCCGCCAACATGGTCTTCGCCTTTACCTTATCGCCAAACTCCACAACAGCCACAAAACTATTGCCCCGTGTACCGTATATTTTTTTGGTATTGTTGTTATACCGGGCACCGTAGGCTGCCAATGCACCCCACGTGCCACTGGCAAAACCGATCGGAATACTGGGTTTGGCATCATCGAATGCCTGTCGGATATCCCCGTTCAACCGCTGGTAGCGATTGACCTCGCCCCAAGGCATTTTCCACGTGCCGAAATCGGCTTCCAGTTTTTCAACAATTTCTTTGAACAGTTGCAATTTGTTTTCATCAGGCCAATCGCTGCCCCAATATTCCACCCACTGCATAGAGTACATGCCCTCGGGCCGTTCGGCTTTGGCAAAGCATTGCATGCCGTAATAATGGGCCAAGGTCATGGCCACGGATTCTTTGGATGTGGTAAAATCCCATTGGCGCAATTCCTCAATGGCATCTTTCAATTCAGATGTTGGATTGGCATCATAGGCTTTCACCAATCCGGGAATCAACGCTTTAAAAGCAGGCAAATAGGGGTCATGGGCCAACGTGATCAGGCTATCCAAGGTATACCCGCTTCTGCCCTTCAATAATTTAATGGCATGGATACCCCGAAAATTTTCTTGATCGCGGGACATGTAATTGGGATAATCCTCTTTCTTGGGACTGAATTCCAAAGCTGAAGTATAGGGTGTGGAGTTGCAATTCTGAATCCAACCATTACCTGGGTTCAGCACCAAAATGTTTTCATCCACGGTGTGCAATCCTTGCCAATCGGTCTTGGGATTGCTGCCATCCACCGGTTGGGTATAATCGAAGCTCGTATCGCGCTTGGGCACAAAGTTCCCATGAAAATAGGCAATGTTTCCTTCGGCATCGGCATACACGGTGTTGTTGGAGGAATTGGTTCGGATGTCCATCATTTTTCGGAATCCATCATACCCGTCCTGCTTGGTCCGAATATAGGATTGTTCCAAGGCTTTTATCGGTTCCCACATCATGGCGGAAGCCGTCCATTGACCATCTGCTACATGGGTGATGGGACCGTGATGGGTTCGGTACATCGGGAAGGATTTTTCTTTGAACCCAGCACCATCTATATACTTCAAGGTAACACTTGTGGAATCGACCGGGCGTAATTCTTCTCCATATTGATAAAAGAGTTTACCATCATTTTTTACGATGGTTTCCTTGAACTCGTCCATCACATCGGTATAGGTGGAGGTGTGCATCCAGCCTGTTTTTTCATTGAAGCCCTGATACACAAAAAATTGCCCCCACGTAACTGCACCATAGGCATTCAAACCTTCCTCACTGACCACATGTACCTCTCCCCTAAAGTAAAAGGAGGTATGTGGATTGATTAACAACATGGCGTTCCCGGATTGGGTCAAATCCCCTGAAATGGCAATTCCATTGGATCCTTGGGGTTCGGCCATATCCGCTGCCTTTTTTTGTTGCAGCAACTCCATTTCGGGCAACTCCATGCCGCTTTCATAAAATTTTTGGATTTTCCGGGTCGATATCCGTTCGATATCCCCGCCGATTGACCCTTCACTGAAATACATGGGCATCCACGGTTCAAATCGGGTAAGCAATTTGGGCTGTACCTCGGGATGGGTATGGAGGTAATAGTTGATCCCATCGGCAAAGGCGTTGCAGAGTTCCTTTAACCATTCCGGGCTTTTCTCGTAATTGGCCTTGGCCTCTTCTTCGGTCATGAACAATTTGGCCCGAAGGTCACTGTACAGGGCCTCTTCTCCTTCCACTTCGGCCAAACGGCCCGTGGCCCAAATATAATTTTGCTCCACACGGTTAAAATCATCCTCACATTGGGCATACAAAAGTCCAAAAACGGCATCAGCATCCGTTTTACCATAAATGTGCGGTACTCCAAAATCATCGCGGATAATGGTGATATTCTCGGCCTGGGCCTCCCATTTTTCAATTTCGGTGGGTTGATTTTGTGTACAGGAAATAAACAAAAATGCGGTACATGCCAGCAATACTCTCATCGACTTGTCAAGTTTGGTTTAGTTCTGTGAAAATACGGGAAATCCGCATCATTTACCAACTTCCGCTAGCACCGCCACCTCCAGAACTGCCGCCACCCCCAGAAAAACTACTGGAACTGCCCCCTGAGCTGGAACCAAAGGAATGCGATCCCGTAGAGGAAAACGTTTTGCTGATGTACTCACTGTCCGATTTGAACAACGATATCTTTAAATCTTCCCCCCCTTTCATTTTAATTTTTAGGGCCACTACCACGATGGTGAACACCATAAACACTGCAAAGGCATAAAATACCCAAGTGAAATCTTCCTCCAAATATGATACATCGAAAATAAATCCATAAAAGAGGCTAAGGAAATACAGGGGCATTACAATAAATACTGCCCCAAACGCAAGCATCATAAAGGGTGGTATCAGCATAAAAATACCTCTAAAAACTGCCAACTTGCCCAAAAGCATTCCCCTAAATATTTCCGCCAAAAGATCAAAACCCTTGTAGAATACAAAACCACCAACTGCCATAAAAATGGACAAAAACACAGTGATCAAAATATACACCCACCATGGTACCTCCGCCTCAGCTTCTATGGCTTCATTGAACTCAGCCAGGGCGTCGGGGTTTTTCAAAAATTCGATGATCTGATCTGTCGCTTCATCAATGCCCCCAAAATAGTCCTCTTCCTTAAACTTGGGGATCATGGTATTGCGGATGATTCGGGAGGCCACGGCATCGGTAATATAGGGTTCCAAACCATAACCTACTTCTATCCGCACTTCCTTATCGTTCTTTGAAAATAGAATAAGGATACCATTATCCTCACCTACTTGTCCCAGTTCATTTTGGTTAAATGTACCATTGGCATATTGCTCAATGGTTTCGTTGCCAAGGGAGTGTAGGGTCAATACCACCAGTTGATGAGTGGTTTCGGTCTCAACCCGGGTAAGTTTTGCGCGCAGGCCTATCAGTTGATCTGGAGTGAAAATACCAGCTTGATCCGTAACAATTTCGGTAAGCTGCGGATATTGCCCTTGGGCGATTCCCATCAACGAAAGTGACATCAAAAAACAGAAAACCAGAATCTTTCTCACGTGTACAAGATACAGGAAAGATCAATGGCGTGCTATTGAAAATGTACGAATGGCTGTTTTGATCTAATCTTCTGCCGGGGCCAATTCCACTTCTAGTCCGTTCAAATCTTCGGTCATGTGGATTTGACAGCCCAATCGGCTGTTATCCTTTACAAAAAAGGCCTCGGAAAGCATGGCTTCCTCATCATCCGACTTTTCAGGAAGTTGATGGTCGGACAACACGTAGCATTGACAGGAGGCACACATGGCCATACCGCCACAGATGCCGATGGTACCCTCTGGGGCCAACTCATAGGAGCGTACCACCTCCATCAGGTTCATGTTCATATCCGTTGGGGCATCCACTTCATGGGATACACCTTCCCTGTCAATTATCTTGATTTTTATATCGCTCATCATTCAAAAGGAAATAGGAGTTAGTGGTCAGGAATTAGTTTTTATCGATTTGATCAGACCGTACAGCAATTTGGACACTTCATTCGTCATTTCAATAATTTGATCGGCTTTTTCCTTAGCTAACAAATTTAATCTAACGGAAAGATAAATCATTGAACGAACTTCACTATTGGAACCGAGGGAATAAAACAAAAATTTGGAAAAATCTGCATTTGAGCTACGTTCAAACCCTTCCGCAATATTATTGGACACAGATACAGCTGCTCTTCTAATTTGATCTCTAAATCCAAAATCACGACAATGATCAAATTCAGAATATGTCAGTACTGCCAATTCCTGCGCCTTTTGCCAAACAATCAAATCCTCAAATCTTTGAACCGCCATACCTAACTACCAACTACTCGATACTAATTACTATTCAATGGACTTCACAACAGCTTTCGGGGCTTCCTTCTTACTTCCATCGAATCCGGTGACACCTCCAACGGTAGTATACTTCATTACATACTTTTTGTCCGGGAAAATACGTTGGTAGGCACTTTGGCACATTAAAGTGGCCTCATGGAAGCCACAAAGGATCAATTTTAATTTCCCGGGATAGGTGTTCACGTCTCCAATGGCATAAATTCCTGGAATATTGGTCTGATAGTCCAAGGAATTATCGACTTTAATGGCGTTCTTCTCGATTTCCAATCCCCAATCCCCGATGGGTCCGAGTTTCGGTGATAATCCGAACAAGGGGATAAAATTATCGATGTCGAGGGTGGTATCTTCTGAAGTTTCCGTGTTCCGAATCGTAACCTGTTCCAGTTTGGTATCACCATGCAAGGCGACAACTTCCGAAGGGGTCATCAAATTGATTTTTCCCTCATTTTTTAAATGCTGTACTTTTTCCACCGAATCCAAGGCTCCCCTAAATTCATTGCGTCGGTGTACCAAGGTGACTTCCGCTGCAATGTCTGCCAAGAATATGGACCAATCGAGGGCCGAATCCCCACCACCGGCAATCAATACTTTTTTATTGCGATAAATTTCCGGCTCCTTGATCATGTACGCCACACCGTTATCCTCGTATTTGTCCAAATTTTCCAATATCGGCTTTCTGGGCTCAAAACTTCCTAGCCCACCTGCAATGGCAACTACAGGAGCATGGTGCTTGGTGCCTTTGTTGGTGGTTACCACAAATGTGCCATCCTCCAATTTATCAATGGTCTCTGCCCTTTCACCCAAGGTAAATCCGGGTTGGAAAGGTTTGATTTGCTCCATCAGGTTGTCCACCAATTCGCCCGCCAATACTTCCGGATAACCTGGGATATCATAAATGGGTTTCTTGGGATAGATTTCGGCACATTGTCCACCAGCTTGGGGCAAGGCATCGATCAGATGGCATTTGAGTTGCAATAGGCCTGCTTCAAAAACAGCAAAGAGACCCGTAGGTCCCGCGCCAATGATAAGAATATCGGTTTTAATCATGTACAGTGCTTTTTCGGGGTGAAACTAAGGCGTACCCCAAGAAGTAATTATGATTTTTGTCAGTTAACTCACGTTGATGACTTCCTCGATCTGTGGCGCATATTTTTTTATGGTCATTTCCACACCACTTTTCAAGGTCATTTGATTAACGCTACAGGCAATGCAGTTTCCTTCCAACCGTACCTTTACCGAATTGTCGTTGTCGATTGAAATCAACGTAATATCGCCTCCATCACTCTGGAGAAACGGTCTGATTTCGTCCAATGCTTTTTCAACGTTGGTCTTGATTTCTTCTGAAGTCATCCTTATTTCTTTTTAACAGCCGAACATCCGGCCATTGTTGTAATCTTAATTGCTTCTGTCGGTGGCAGGTCGGTATTGCGACGCACCAACTCCTGCACCACATTTTTGGTCAGTTCCTCAAAGGCTTCCTCAATGGGGGAAGCGGTTTGCAATGCGGCGGGCCTTCCGACGTCACCTGCTTCGCGGATACTCTGTACCAATGGCATTTCGCCCAAAAATGGCACATCGAGGTCTTCCGCCAGATTTTTGGCCCCATTTTGACCAAATATATAGTATTTGTTGTCTGGCAGCTCTTCCGGTGTAAAGTAGGCCATGTTTTCTACAATGCCCAGTACCGGTACATTGATGGCCTCTTGTTGGAACATAGCCACTCCCTTTCGGGCATCGGCCAAGGCAATCTCCTGTGGTGTGCTCACTACAACAGCTCCTGTTACCGGAAGGGATTGCATGATGCTCAAATGGATATCCCCGGTTCCGGGAGGCAAATCCAATAATAGAAAATCCAATTCGCCCCAATGGGCGTCGAAAATCATTTGGTTCAAAGCCTTGGCAGCCATGGGTCCTCTCCAAATCACTGCTTGGTTGGGCTGGGTAAAGAATCCGATGGAGAGCAATTTGACGCCATAATTTTCAATGGGTTTCATCTTTGCCTTTCCATTTACATTGATGGACAAGGGTTTTTCGTTGGCCACATCGAACATGATCGGCATGGATGGGCCGTAAATATCAGTATCCAATAAGCCCACCTTAAAGCCCATTTTGGCCAAGGTCACCGCCAAATTCGCTGTAATGGTACTTTTTCCAACACCGCCTTTACCCGAGGCAACGGCTATGATATTTTGAATGCCCGGAATGGGATTGCCCTTGATTTGGTTCACTTGGGGTTTGGCCGGCGCATCAACCTTTAGGTTGACCTTGATCTTGGCCTTTTGATACACTTCGGAATGGATGATCTTCAAGATCTCCACCTCTGTTTTCTTCTTGGCCTGAAGACTCGGGTTTTTTATGGTCACATCCACCTCAACTTCATCCCCAAACACCTGAACATTGGTCACAGCACCACTTTCCACCAAGTTCTGTCCTTCACCCGGTGCCGAAATTTTTTCCAAAGCCTGCAATATGTCTGCTTTTTTCAACTTCATGTATTCCATTTTTTACTCAGTCTTTTAAACTGATTCTAAACTACAAAGATACGACACTGGACTTATATGGAGAAGATGTGCCCCTTAATTTCAACAAAGTGATTTTTGGCATTCCAAACCCGTTATGATTCTCCATATTTGGTTGCGCAAGAAATTTAAAATAGGTGAAAAAGCCTTAGCTTAGTTGCTCAGTAAATTACCGACCAACATGTTGCACAAAACCAAAAACCCCCTACTTGTAGTATCTATCCTGTTCCTCTTTTTGTTTTCCTGTTCGTCCAACAAGCAATCTTTTACCAAGCGTGATGTAAAGAAGGCGGAAAAGCTGATCGGTCTTGACTTTTCCAAACGTGATATCGACACCTTGTATCCGTATTTAAAACGGAACCGTTCCGGATTTGATTCCTTGCGAAAATATCCCTTGGAAAACGATGTGTTCCCAGCTGTCCGTTTTGATCCCGTTCCACTAGGTTTTGAAATGCCAGAGCAACTAAATGGCAACGACTGGACCATTCCCGCAAATGTTGAAATTCCGGAACGGTACGACGATTTGGCCTTTTTTACCATTCCACAACTGGCCTCTTTGATCAAATACAAAAAAATTACCTCAACGGAGCTAACGAAGTTTTTCCTGGCCCGATTGAAAAAATACCAACCTACCCTGCAATGTAGCATCAGCATTACCGATAGTTTGGCCCTTGCACAGGCCAAGCGTGCCGACGAAGAAATCCAAAATGGGCAGTATCGAGGCATTTTGCATGGCATTCCCTATGGCACCAAAGATTTGATGGCAGTGCCCGGTTATACCACTACTTGGGGTGCAGCACCCTATAAAGATCAGGTGATCGATCAAACCGCTACAGTTATCCAAAAACTGGAAGGTGCCGGAGCCGTTCTGGTCGCCAAATTAGTGTCCGGGGCCCTTGCCCGTGGGGATGTTTGGTTCGGTGGTAAAACAAAAAATCCATGGGACCTGACCCAAGGCGCCAGCGGTTCGTCGGCTGGATCTGGGTCGGCCACTGCTGCCGGCCTGGTACCATTTGCATTGGGTACGGAAACCTTGGGGTCCATTACCTCCCCAAGTACCCGAAACGGGGTAACTGGGTTGCGACCTACCTATGGCCGGGTGAGCCGGCATGGGGTCATGAGTTTGAGCTGGTCCATGGACAAGGTGGGGCCTTTGGCCAGAAATGCCGAAGATTGCGCCATTGTGCTGTCCGTAATTCAAGGGAAAGACAAAAACGACCTTACCACAGTGGATCTGCCCTTTGGGGTGAATTGGAACAAGGACATTAAAAAACTCAAAGTGGCCTATCTGCAAAAGGACATTGAAAAAGATACCACCGACAGTGGCAACAATCTCAGAAATGCCTTGAAAGTGTTCAAGGAAATGGGTGTGGACCCCATAGCTGTGGAAATGCCCAAAGATGTGCCTTTCCGTGGTTTCGATATTATTTTAAGAGCGGAGGCCGGGGCATTTTTCGATGATTTGGTTCGTTCGGGGGAAGTGGACATTATGGTGGAACAAGACCAACGGTCCAGGGCCAATTCGTTGCGACAAAGTCGTTTCATCCCCGCGGTGGAATACCTTCAAGCCAACAGGCAGCGACAGGTATTGATGCAGAAAATGCAAGAACTGATGAAGGATTACGATGTGTTGATCTCGCCATCATTTGGCAACGATCAATTGTTGGCCACCAACTTGACAGGGCATCCCGTAATTGCCCTGCCAACGGGTCTGGATAAAAAGAACCATCCTACCAGCTTAACCTTGGTGGGCAAGTTATACGACGAAGCAAGTATTTTGTTATTGGCTAAAGCCTTTCAGGATAACAGCAGTTTTGATGAATTGCACCCCCCAGGATACTGATCAAAGCTCTTTGGAAGGATCCCAAAAGTGTTTCTGAAAATCAACGATTTGATTGTCGACAACCTTGACCCCCTCATTTTCCAGCAGTTGTTGCATAAGGTTGGTGCCACCAAAATGATGCTTGCCCGTCAATACGCCAACCCGATTCACCACACGATGTGCGGGCACATCCTTGGCATGTGAATTGTTCATGGCCCAGCCTACCATGCGCGCACTCCGAGCTGCACCCAAATATTTGGCAATGGCCCCATAGCTGGTGACCCGCCCATAAGGAATTTGTTGTGCCACTTCGTAAACCTTATCAAAAAAACTGACTTCCTCCATGTTAACGGTACAATATGCGCATTAGGGTAATGACCAAAAGCAGAACCATCAAGGCGCTTAAAATGTAATTCGAGTTTTTTGAAAAACGATTGGTCTTGGTCTCCAACTTATCAAAATAGAAGGTGTAAAGGTAGAGCACCGAAAAGGTTCCTGCTCCGGCCGCGATTACAAAGGTTGTGATGTCCTTTGCTTCAAATTTGATCCAGCCAGCTTCGTTCCACATGGCGTTCAACCCACTGTAGTAGGGGATGGTCAATAAATTCAACGAAGCCAAGAGCACCCCTTTCAAAAAACTGTTCTTTTTGCTCACATTGACCTCTTTGATCTTTTGGCCCTTGTTCCGTTTGGCCATCAGGAAAAAATAAACCGCAAAAATGGCAAAAATGGCAATGGCAATTTTGAGCAGGACATCGATGACTTCAGGATTCCGGTACAGAAATTTGGAGATGAAAACAGCGATATATGCCTGAACAATAATGGTGGAAGATACTCCTAAACTAAAAATGATTCCATTCAATTTCCCCTTCTCCACACTGATCTTGGCAGCATTCATGTTCAAAAGGCCGGGGGGCACGGTTGCCATGAAAGCCGCAGAAAATGTGGCAAAAAATAGAATGAGAATATGGGTCATCGGTCAGTGGTCAGTGGATCCTAAATTGGATATATGTAATTGGTTTTCCTTTCTCAAGATACTGATTTTCATAGAATGTCTGTATCTCCAGCACTTCTTTTGGTGCACCCTCATTTTTGTACACATCGTGATTGGCATACCTAATTTCGTGTCCCATCCCCTGCAACAAACCCAAGGTATACCCGTGCATGAACTCACTGTCCGTTTTCAGATTGACGGTTCCTTCCGAATTGAGGATCTGTTTGTATTTTTTTAGAAAATCCGGATTGGTCATTCGGTGTTTGGTGCGCTTGTACTTGATCTGTGGATCGGGAAAAGTGATCCATATTTCGGACACTTCGTTTGCACCAAAAAGCTGGTCGATTAGCTCTATCTGTGAACGCAAAAACACTACGTTTTTCAAATCTTGATCCAAGGCTGTTTTGGCACCACGCCAAAATCTTGCGCCTTTGATATCGACCCCAATGTAATTCTTGTCCGGGTTCCGTTTGGCCAATCCAATGGTGTATTCCCCTTTACCACAGCCCAATTCCAATACAATGGGATGGTCGTTGCCAAAAAAGGAGGCCCAATTGCCCTTGTACTTAAATCCTTCCAAAACCTCATCCCTTGTTGGCTGTACCACATTGGCAAAGGTCTCGTTCTCTTTGAACCGTTTCAGTTTGTTCTTGCTCCCCACCTGAATTGAATTGGTTGAAAATTTAATGATTTGGCAAAACTAAGGAAATCTAAATGCAAAACACGGGATGTTTATTTGTACTTATGCAGAATCCTAAACGAATATTGGTCGCTCCCCTAAATTGGGGCTTGGGACATGCCACGCGTTGCATCCCAATTATTCAAGCTTTATTGGAGCATGGGCACCAACCTTTTATTGCATCCGATGGGGTGGCCCTATCGCTGTTGCAAAAGGAATTTCCTGAATTGCCGTCCTTCGAACTGCCTTCCTATAAGATCACCTATGCAGAAAAAGGGAAGAATTTTAAGATGAAGATGATCTGGGACTCCCCCAAGGTGTTGAAAGCGATGGCCAAAGAGAAAAAAGCGGTGAAGCGATTGGTAAAAGAACAGGGTATTGACGGCATTATTTCCGACAATCGATTGGGCGCCCATTACAAGAAGGTGCCCTGCGTTTTTATCACCCACCAATTGAACGTCCTATCGGGCAATACCACTTGGATGAGCTCCAAGGCCCATCAAAAAATCATCAAGAAATTTGACACCTGCTGGGTACCCGATGTGGCCGGTAAACCGAACTTGACCGGTAAATTGGGGCATCTTAAAAAATCGAAGTTGCCCATTCTGTACCTCGGCCCCTTGAGTCGGTTTGAAAAAATGGACCTGCCCAAAAAATATGACCTAATGGTGTTGCTTTCGGGTCCGGAACCCCAACGCACTTTATTGGAGGAAAAATTGTTCACTGAACTTCAAGGATTTGAGGGCCATATCCTTTTTATAAAAGGAAAAATTGAAGCCCAACAGACCACTGAAACGATTACTCTACCGAAGGGAAGTATTACCCTGTACAATTTTATGCAATCCAAAGCGCTTCAACAGGCATTGAACCAAAGCGAAAAAGTGCTTTGCCGATCAGGCTATACCACCGTGATGGATCTTGCCAAATTGGAGAAAAAAGCCTTCTTCATCCCAACTCCGGGGCAGTATGAGCAGGAATATTTGGCCAAACGCATGGAAAAACAAGGACTGGCTCCCTATCGCAAGCAGGAAGACTTTACACTTGACCAACTGGATAGAATCAAAGATTTTGATGGGCTCACCCAGTTTGTTTCGGATATCGATTATTTCGATTTGTTTGCACTTTTTTCCAAAGTAAAGGAAAATTCGGAACCGACATCCACTTCGCTTTCCACATAGATCTTTTCGCCATGGGCTTCGATTATGTGCTTCACAATGGAAAGTCCAAGACCGGACCCACCTTCGGAACGGCTACCACTTTGGTCCACCCGATAAAAGCGTTCAAATAATCGTGGAATATGTTGTTTGGGAATGCCCACACCGTTATCGGTCACGCGAACAATCACTTTGTTTTTGATCAGGTTCTCCACACTGACCTCCGTGGTTCCATTGGGATGGCCATATTTAATGGAATTCACCAATAAGTTGCTGATCACCTGCTGGATTTTTTCCCGATCGGCATTGACATAAATGGGGTTGGGATATTCCATATCAAACGTCAGGGCAATTTCCTTTTTGGCAGCTTTCATTTCCAAAAGATCGAAGGTGTTTTGGATAAGTTCGATAATGTCAAAATCCGAACGTTCCACCTTGAGCTCCCCTGCTTCAAACTTGGTGATGAGATCGAGGTCCTTCACAATATAAATGAGACGCTCCACTCCTTTACTTGCCCGTTCCAAATATTTTTCGCGCAGTTTTTTGTCCTTCATGGCTCCATCCAAAAGCGTTAGGATGTAACCTTGCACCGTGAACAATGGTGTTTTTAGTTCATGGGAAACGTTGCCCAAGAAATCCTTGCGGTATTCCTCCCGAATTTTAAGGGTATCGATTTCTATCTTCTTGCCTTCGGCGAACTTTTCGATCTCCTCGGTAAGGGTCTTCATGTCGGTTGTGACGGGCTTTGAGGAGAACGATGATGATTCCAACAGGGAAACATCATCATAGATTTTTTTGATCCTTCGGTAAATGAACCGCTCTACCCTTACTTGAATCACAGTAAAGCTGATGATAAAGACGGTCAAGGTAAAGAGGAGGGTATGGGGCCAATCCAAATGGTCGTCATCCAGATGAAAAAGCACAAATACAGCAGAAATCAATAAGGTTATTACAAAGGATGACCTAAGGGCAAACTTATATGACTTCTTAAGTTTAATGGCCATTAGAGAACAAACTTATAGCCAACGCCCTTTACGGTTTTGAAGTGGTCATCGCCAATTTTTTCGCGCAGTTTACGAATGTGCACATCAATGGTACGGCCACCAACAACAACCTCATTGCCCCAGACTTTGTCCAGGATCACTTCGCGCTTGAACACTTTGTTGGGCTTGGAGGTCAATAGGGACAACAATTCGAATTCTTTTCGTGGTAAGATGATTTCTTCCCCATTGTTCACAATCTTGTACTCTTCCCGATTGATGACAATATTGCCCACCTTGACGATTTCGTCCACTTCCTTCTTCTCTTCCTTCAACCTGCGCAACAAGGCCTTCACCTTACTGACCAGAACTTTTGGTTTTATGGGCTTGGTAATGTAATCATCCGCACCGGCATCGAATCCTGCCACTTGGGAGTAATCTTCTCCTCGGGCGGTTAAAAATGCAATGATGGTGTTTTCCAATCCGGGTGTGTTCCGTATCATCTCACAAGCCTCAATACCGTCCATTTCTGGCATCATTACATCCATAATGATCAAATGTGGCTGTTTTTTCTTGGCTTTCGAAACGCCTTCAACTCCGTTTTTTGCCGTAAAAACCTCATAGCCCTCGGCCGAGAGGTTGTAACTCACAATTTCCAGAATATCAGGCTCATCGTCAACGAGCAATATCTTAATGTCCTTCGTTTTCATGGGATGGTATTTCTGTGTTGTTCCGTCAAATGTAAAGATAATACACTAACGGCATAAATGCTTAACGTTCATTTAAACTGATAACCTTATTGTAACCTTTTTGGCATGAAGTCTTAACATGCAGCTAACACCGCTTTTACAGCACCCCCGTTTCTTTGCCCCAAAATTACAATTCGACATTTTAGCATATGAAAACGTATATATTAGTAGCCTTCTCCTTTTTCACCTTAATGGCTTCCGCTCAGGAAAATGGAAGCATTGTGGGCAAGTTAACGGACAAGGAACTAAATAATGAACCGCTACCCTTTGCCAACGTATTGATCAAAGGGACCACCACTGGAACCACTTCCGATTTCGATGGTCTTTTTGAATTGGCCAATGTAGAGCCAGGCACCTATACTTTGGTGTTCAGCTTTTTGGGTTATGAAACTTTGGAAGTGCCCAATGTAGTGGTGGAAGCGGGAAAAGTGACCGAAATAAACGCCGGTTTGGGTGCGAGTAGTGTTGGCCTTGATGAAGTGGTCGTGACCACTTCTGCCCGAAAGGACTCTGAAGTAGCCCTATTGTTGCAACAAAAAAATGCTTTGGTAATGCAAGAGGCCATCAGTGCCGAAGCGCTTACCTTAAAAGGTATCGACGATGCCGCTGCGGCCGTGGCCCAGATTTCAGGTATTTCCAAACAACAGGGATCGAGCAATGTATATGTAAGAGGTTTGGGAGACCGTTACCAGAACACCACCATGAACGGGCTTTCGTTGCCATCCAACGACGTAAACAAAAAGAACATCAACTTGGACCTTTTTGGCTCCAGCATTATTGAGAATGTATCTGTTAGCAAGGCTTACAGTCCTACGTTTTACGGGGATTTTGCTGCGGGTAACGTAAATGTGAATTCCAAGGAATACACCGGTGATGGCTATGTAGAAGTAGCATTGGGCGGGGGTGTAAACACCAACACCATTGGTGAGGATTTCGTAAAAAGCGAAGGTACTGGAGACTTTGGTTTCTACAATCGCTACGATAATGATCCTTTTGCTGTTATTCTTTCGCACGGTGTGGATCCAGAATCGGCTTGGGACCCCATAAATCTATCTGGCGCCATTGAAGCCGGATATTCATTTGATTTCAATAATGACCGTTCTCGCTTAAGTTTCTTCGGTGCAGCCAGTTTTTCCAACGGCTATGAGTTTAGGGAAGGCCCAGCCAGGGATTTCACCAACGTTCTTAAATTCGATTTTCCCAGTGTCCGTGAATATGCCTACAAGACCACTACCACCATTCTTGGTAACATAGCTTATCGAATTAACAATGAACACAAAGTGAAGTTTAGTTCTTTGTTTGTAAACAACTCCACCGATGCTGTTGGTTATTATGGTATTGATGGCGATGGCTTCAATAGGGACGGTATTACTTCCGACAATGGATTCTTCATTCAGAATACACAGTTTAACCAAGATATGATCTTTGTAAACCAATTGACGGGTCAGCATGTATTTGATGAAAAACTATCCTTTGATTGGGGAGTCGGCTTTAATAAAGTGTTCTCGGACGAACCGGACAGAAAAAGGTTCACTTTGGAAAACTATCAATTCAGTCTTGATAACGACCCAAATACAAACCCCGTATTCTTTACCAATACCGCATTTGAAAATCAACGCTTCTTTCAAAGCATTGAAGATGATGAGCTCAATAGCTATATGAACCTTTCCTATGAACTTTCAGAAAAGGTGACCATGAACTTCGGATACAATGGAAGAAGAAAAGAGCGTAGGTTCAATAGTATCCGATATGGATATCGCATCTTCGATAGAACTACTCCCATTGCCGATGTAAATGACCTCAACTCGTTCTTTACAATTGAGAACAGCAGCCTTGTGGGGAGTGAAAATGCACTATACGAGATTCGAAACTTGAATCCGATCAACAACGAAATTGGCTCCATAAACAGACCCGGATTACCAGACAACACCTACAAGGGGAATCTTGGCATCCATGCCGGTTATGTTTCTATTGATTTTAAGGTCGGTGAGAATTTGAACATTGTTCCTGGATTAAGGGCCGAATCAGTAAGTCAAAAAATCAATTATAACGTAATCAACCTTCCTCCAAACGATCCAGGTTTCAGGAATGTTTATGAAAACCTATTCTTGCCAAGTTTGAACATCAAGTACGCCTTGAATGAAGACTCTAACCTTAGATTCTCTTTCAGCAACACTGTTTCGTTCCCAGAATTTAAAGAAGTTGCCCCCTTTGTTTATGAAGGTGTAACCCAACGTGTTGGTGGTAACCCAGACCTTTTCGGTGGAAGAAACGGTAGCGGGGTAAACTATTCGGACATCTACAACTTTGACCTTAAATACGAGTGGTTCTTGGAAAGAGGAGAGATCATTTCTCTTGCCGCTTTTGGAAAATTGATTCAGGACCCTGTAAACAAGGTAATTGCGGCTGACGCAACCGGAACCCAACGTTTTTTCAGGACAGGGGACCAGGCAGAGGCCTATGGTGTGGAACTTGAGTTGAGGAAAAACCTCGTTTCCGATGCAGAGGACAACGCCACCCTTTCCGTAGGTTTGAACGCTGCGTATACGCATACTACCCAAGATCTTAAAAACATTGAGGCTGGTGAAGAGAACACTTTTGGCACATCATTCGATCGTGACTCTGACGAACTGGAAGGCGCTTCGCCCTTTATCATTAATGCCGATGTGAACTATAGCCCCATTTTTGGAAACTACCGACCAAAGGCAACCATGGTTTTCTCCTATTTCTCCGACCGTATTTACGCTTTGGGAGCCGGGTCGCTTGGAAATATCGTGGAAAACGGGGTGCCGACCTTAAATTTTGTTTGGCAGAACGCATTTGGGGAACATTTTGAGGCCAATTTAAGTGCCAAAAACCTATTGAATCCGAATGTAACCCTTACCAGGGAAAACACGGGTAATGGTGATATAATTATTAGAGAGTATAACCTTGGGGTTAACGTTGGGCTAACCCTTAAATATAAATTTTAATTCCTTTTTAAACTTAAACAAATGAAAAACAAGTTTTTATTTTTAGGTATAGCCGCCGCTTTGTTCATTGCTTGTGAAGCCGACGATACCGCCGATATTGTTATCAACGATAACAGTGTTACGAACAACACCACCCAAACCGGTGGATCAACAGAAACCGAAGTTAGATTGAGTGGTATTTATACCGAGGATTTGACTTTGGATGCAAGTAAGGATTACATTTTAACCGGTGCTACTATCATGGCAAGTGGAACTACCCTTACCATTCCAGCCGGAACTACCATTAAGGCGCAGGCAGCAGGTACAAGTGTTTATTTGGCCATTGCTCAAGGTGCTCAAATTATTGCCGATGGAACAGCTTCCAACCCTATCGTTTTTACTTCTGCAGCCAGCAACCCATCTGCAGGGGATTGGGGTGGTTTGATCCTTTTGGGTAGAGCTCCTTTGAACTCTGTAACCGGAACAGCCACTTCCACCTCAGAAATAGGCAACCTTCCCTATGGAGGTAACCAGTCCGATGATGACTCTGGGATCTTGAGATATGTAAGAGTTGAGTATTCTGGAGGTGCAGCTGATGGTCAATCTGAAAACAATGGTTTCTCTTTTTACGGCGTTGGAAACGGAACCATCGTTGAATACATCCAAGCATTCGAAGGTGATGATGATGGTGTGGAATTCTTTGGTGGTACTGTTGACGTAAGATATGTTGTGGTCATTAATGCTGCTGATGATTCCATCGATTGGACCGAGGGCTACTCCGGTACCATTACCGATGCCTACGTGATTCAAGGCGATGGAATTGGAGACGAGGCTTTTGAATGTGATGGGTTCAACACCGACTATACCAATGCCACTGGAACTTTCTCCAATCCAACCGTTACCAATGTTACGATCATTAGTGAAAGTGCCGCAGATAGCACCAGAGGTTTCTTACTACGTGCTGGTACACAAGGAACATTCAGCAATGTTGAGATTATCGGAAAAGCCACAGGAATTTCTGTTGACGATGATGATAACGGTACTCCTACATCCCAAAACATTACAGATGACACTTTAACCTTTACTGACGTTACCTTCACTAACGTAGGTGCCAACACCCAAATTGATGGTGGTGTTGCAGAAGCAGACTTGGTGACCGGTATCGGAAATGGTACCGGAACCGATTTCGCCACTTGGGGCGCTGGTTGGACCGTAGGTACCAACTAAACATTCAGCAAAATAATTTTAAGAGCCCCCGCCAAAACGGGGGCTTCTTTTTTGCATTTCATCGAAAAGTAACCCCCTATTCGTCAAATAGTTCCACTTTCGCGTTACAATTTTTTTATATTTGTGGCATAGCGTTTGCAACCATTAACGTATGAAGCACTTTTACCTAGTCATCTTCTTTTTTGTATGTGCTCTCGGATTTTCGCAGGAAAATGCCAAGGGCAATGCAGATATTGACGGGTTTAAGCTCTATCCCAACCCAGTAACCCAGGGCAAAGTCTATATCGAGACCACCAAAAATGCTCCAAAGAAAATCCTGGTTTTTGACGTGCTCGGTACGCAAGTACTCCAGACTACCATTTTGGGCAAAGAACTCAATCTTTCCAATTTGGACAAAGGGGTCTATATTCTGCGTGTTTTTGAGAACAACAAAGTGACTACCAGAAAGTTAATCATCAAATAGTAGCCAACCCCCGAATTTTACACCACAAGTTTTCTACATTTCCCAACACATTTACCGCTTTCACAACAATTTGTGGCACTTCTGCCGGTGATGGTCTATTTTTACATTGCACATATACCCCAAATCAGCCTCTATGAAGAAACTTTACCTTGTACTACTTATGGCCATACCCATTTTTACTTACGGTCAAGAGCTGGTCAGTGTAAACACTGAGCCCGTGCAAGAACTAAAGGGTTTTAAAATGTATCCGAACCCTGCCTATGGAGATGAGGTGTACATCACCACAGAATCCAACGGAACCAAGGATATCAAAATTTTTGATGTTTTTGGTGAAATTGTTCTCACCTCCAGAATTACAACCAATACCTTGGACATTTCCAGATTGGTGCCCGGAGTATATGTTCTACAGGTTACCGAACAGAAAAAAACAATGACCCGAAAACTGGTGGTCAAATAAAAATCAAACAATCCAAGCCCCTTTCGCAAGGGGCTTTTTATTTTTGGGGTACTTTTATCCCCAAATGGAACCGATAGACACCCAACGCATTTTCTCCATCCAAAATGCCGCCCAATTTGAGGAGGTCGCTTTGGCTGTTTTCAAGTATCAGTATCACCAAAATGGTGTCTATCGTAAATTCTGTGACTTTTTGGGTAAATCTGACAGAACAGTTGCCCAATTGGTCGACGTTCCATTTTTGCCCATCGAGTTTTTTAAATCCCATCATGTGGTTTGTGGAAGCACGAAGCCCCAAGCCATCTTTGAAAGCAGTGGCACCACGCAATCCCAGACCAGCAAACATTTTGTTCCCGACCTATCATTGTATGAGCAAAGTTTTTTAAACGCTTTTTCCCTGTTTTATGGGCCTGTCGAGGACTATTGCATTTTGGCACTGTTACCCTCCTATTTGGAACGCCAAGGCTCTTCCTTGGTATATATGGTGAATAATTTGGTGAAACGATCCAACCATCCTGACAGTGGATTTTATCTCCATAATCTTGAAGAACTGCACAAAAAATTGTCGGAAGTGGAACAAAAGGGAACCAAAACCTTGCTGATCGGGGTGTCTTTTGCACTATTGGATCTGGCAGAACAATTCCCAATGCCCTTAAAAAACACCATCATTATGGAAACAGGGGGTATGAAGGGCCGACGCAAGGAACTGATCCGTGAGGAACTGCATCGCATCCTCAAAAAAGCGTTTGGCGTGCAAACAATCCACTCGGAATATGGGATGACGGAACTCCTTTCCCAAGGTTATTCCCATGGCAATGGTATCTTTCAATCACCGCCGTGGATGAAGATTTTGATCCGTGACAGTGAAGACCCCTTAAGTTTTCAAACCGAAGGAAAAACCGGTGGTATCAACGTAATCGACTTGGCCAATCTCTATTCTTGCTCTTTTATTGCCACCCAAGATTTGGGCAAAACATTGCCCGATGGCTCCTTTGATGTTTTGGGCCGGTTCGATAATTCCGATATTCGGGGGTGTAACTTGATGGTGCTTTAGCACAAAATGACGATTGCGTTAACCTGAACCCGTTTCAGGTTTTCAACTTGATACACATAGCGGCTTCGTGAGATTCTTCATTTCATTCAGAATGACACTTTTTGGACCACTTGTTTATTCCACTACCAGTACGAAGTAATTCTTCTTGCCGCGTTGCAACAACACAAACTTATTGTTGATCAAATCCGTTTCGGTGATCAAGTAGTCTTCCTGCACCTTTTCCTTGTTCACCGAGATGGCATTCTGTTTCAACTCCCTTCGGGCCTCTCCATTGGAACCCAAAAAGCCGGACTTGGCTGCCAAGGCACCGATCATATCCAAACCGGGCGACAATTCATTACGAGCTATTTTTGCTTGGGGCACGCCTTCAAACACATCCAAAAACGTTTTCTCGTTTAATCCTTTCAAGTCTTCGGAAGTGGATTTTCCAAATAGGATATCACTGGCCTTGATGGCATTGTCCAAATCGGCCTGGGAATGCACCATAACGGTGATTTCCTCTGCCAACCTTCTTTGCAATGCCCTCATATGTGGTGCTTCCTTATGTGTCGCCACCAAATTCTCAATTTCTTCCCTATCCAAAAAGGTGAAGATCTTGATGTATTTTTCAGCATCCTCATCGGAAGTATTCAGCCAGTACTGATAAAATTTATACGGTGAGGTCCTTTCTGCATCCAACCAAATGTTGCCTCCTTCGGTTTTTCCGAATTTGGTACCATCGGCCTTGGTAATCAAAGGACAGGTAAGTGCAAATCCTTTACCCCCGCCAATCCTACGGATCAACTCGGTTCCCGTGGTAATGTTCCCCCATTGGTCACTCCCACCCATTTGTAGGGTGCAATCATGGTGCTGGAACAAGTACAGAAAATCGTAACCCTGAACCAACTGATAGGTAAATTCGGTAAACGACATGCCTTCCTTGGCATCGGAAGACAACCTTTTCTTAACCGAATCCTTGGCCATCATGTAATTCACCGTGATATGCTTGCCCACATCACGAATGAACTCCAAGAAGGTGAAATTCTTCATCCAATCGTAGTTGTTCACCAACACTGCAGCGTTGGGGGCATCGCTTTCAAAATCCAAAAAGCGGCTCAATTGTGCCTTAAGGGCCTCTTGATTGTGCCGTAGCGTTTTCTCGTCCAAAAGGTTCCGTTCCGCAGATTTCCCGGATGGATCCCCGATCATTCCTGTGGCACCACCGACAAGGGCAAAAGGTTTATGGCCCGCCAATTGGAAATGCTTCAACATCATCACACCCACCAAATGCCCAATATGCAACGAATCCGCCGTGGGGTCGATACCCACATAGGCAGCGCGCATACTTTCCATAAGATGCTCCTCTGCTCCCGGCATTACATCGTGGATCATTCCTCTCCATTCCAGTTCTTGGACAAAATTCTTCGTCATGCTTGTAGTTTTCGAATAGCTGCAAATATAAAATGAACTTGGCACTTCACTGAATAAATCCACAACAAATAGGTACATTTACCCTATGATTTTGGTCACTGGAGGCACTGGATTGATTGGTTCACACCTGTTGTACCACTTGGTAAACAGAGGTGGGCGAGTTAGGGCTACCTATCGATCGGAGGAATCCCTTCAGAAAGTTGCCAAGGTATTCGGCTTTTATTCCGAAGTACCTGCTCCACTTATGGACCAGATTGAATGGCACAAAGCCGACATCACCGATGTGGCCAATCTGGAAAGTGCATTTGTTGATGTTGAGCAGGTTTACCATTGTGCCGCTTTAATTTCGTTTGATCCCAAGGATTTCCCTCTTCTAGAAAAAATCAACGTGGGGGGTACGGCGAATGTGGTGAACCTTTGTTTGAAATATGGTATAAAAAAACTGTGCCATGTGAGTTCCATTGCGGCCATTGGCCCAAGTACCAAGGGACAAATAGCTACAGAGGAAAATGAATGGAACGAGGCCGTGGCATCGGTGTACGGTTTGGCCAAATACGATTCGGAACTCGAAGTTTGGCGAGGTTCCCAAGAAGGATTGTCTGTTGTGATTGTCAATCCCGGAGTTGTTATTGGTCCTGGATTTTGGAGATCTGGAAGTGGCACATTCTTCACCTATGTGGCCAAAGAAAAAAAATATCTTCTACCAGGTGGAACTGGGTTTGTTACCGTTAATGATGTGGTAAACGCCATGGTCGGACTTATGTCGTCGTCCATCCAATCGGAACGCTATATCTTGGTGAGTGAAAATTGGACCTATGCCACCTTGTTCGAAAAAATTGCCGCCAACTTTGGTGTAGCACCGCCGAACAAATTAATGACTAAAAGGCTTTTGGAAGTTTTTTGGCGACTGGATTGGTTTCGGAGCACTTTTATGGGCAAACGCAGAAGACTTTCCAAAAACATGGCCAGAAGTCTTCAACATCAAGAAACCTATAGCAACGAAAAATTGGTAAAGGTTCTGGACTTTTCCTTCGAGGAAGTAGATTCCGCCATCAAAAACTGTTGTCACATTTTTAAGGCTCGATAGGATTTAATTTTTCTTTTGCCTTTGCTGCCATAACCGAATCATTTCTGGTTTCGTTGGCTTTTCGGATGCTATCACTTCGTCTTTTGGAACGTTCTTCCAAATCCTTTTTAGCCAAATCCAATTTAGATTGAACATCTTGGTACATTTCTTGGTACTGCAATGGATTGGAAGCATAATAGAGGTCACTCTGAACAAACTGGACACTATCCACACCATATTTCTGATACAAAAATGGCATAATTTCCAGTCCTGAGTCTTCAAATTTGTTTTTCGCTGCGGATTTTGCTGCATTCAAAATGGCCAAATCAAGTAAGATAGCCGCCATTTTGTCCTTTGGAATCAAATTTTCCGGTTTCTTGACAACCTCTTCGGCGCAAGAGAACAAAAACAATATTCCAAAAAGAAAACCGAAACTTTTTTTCATACTTAACGATTAAACGTAAGCCTCATGGCATTTTTGGTGGGGGCAAAATCTCCATTATCATAGGCCAAAAGCCCATTGACGAAGGTACGCACCACTTTGGAGCCAAAAGTAACACCTTCAAAGGGAGACCAGCCACATTTATACAAAATATTGGCTTTTTTAACTTCATTTTGAGTATTCCGGTTTACTTGTACCAAATCGGCATAGTAGCCTTCCCGGATAAATCCCCTACGTTCAATATCAAAAAGTTTGGCGGGATTGTGGCACATTTTCTCCACCATTTTTTCCAAGCTGATGACCCCCTCGCTTTCTTTTTGTAGCATGGCCAACAACGCATGCTGCACCAAAGGCCCGCCTGATGGTGCGCTGGTATAGGGGTGGTCCTTTTCTTCCAGGGTGTGGGGGGCATGATCTGTGGCTACCACATCAATGCGGTCGTCCAACAAGGCCTTCCATAATTGTTCTCTATCGGTTTTGGTCTTTACTGCAGGATTCCATTTGATCAGAGTGCCCTTTTCGGCATAATCCTCATCGGAAAACCAAAGGTGGTGAATACAGACTTCCGCCGTAATCTTTTTCTTTTCCAAAGGAACGGCATTGGTAAAGAGATCGGTTTCAATACCTGTGGACAAATGGAACACATGCAAACGGGCACCGGTTTTCTTGGCCAACGCAATCGCCTTGGATGAGGAAAAGTAACACGCCTCTGCACTTCGAATGATTGGATGGAGTTCTATGGGAATGTCGTCCCCGTACATTTCCTTGTATTTGGCCAAATTGGCCCTGATCGTTCCTTCATCTTCACAATGGACGGAAATAACCATCTCGGTATTGCTGAAAATCTTTTCGAGCACTTCCTCATTGTCCACCAACATATTACCCGTGGATGATCCCAAAAACAGTTTTACCCCCGAACAGGCATTTTTGTCCAATCGTTTCAGCTCCTCCAAATTATCGTTGGTACCCCCAAACAAAAAGGAATAGTTGGCAAAGGAATCCTTGGCGGCTATGGCCATTTTCTCCTCCAATTTTTCGATTGTGGTCGTCTGTGGATTCGTATTGGGTTGCTCCATATAGGTGGTGATCCCTCCTGCAATGGCGGCCCTACTTTCCGAGGCTATGGTACCCTTATGGGTGAGTCCTGGTTCCCTAAAATGCACCTGATCGTCTATGATGCCGGGCAACAAAAGGTCGCCATTCAAGTCGATGACCTTGGCATTGGCATCGGAAATAGCACTATCGATTCGTGAAATGTAATTGCCATCCAACAGGACATCGGATTCAAAAACCCTGTTTTCGTTCACAATCTTGGCATTCTTCAACAGTATTTTTGACATGGCTAAAAGTTCTTCTTAAAAAATATACTTCTGAATTTCATTGCAATGACCCCAAAAATGGCCTCTCTAATGATGGCGGAGTTCATTTTGGATTTTCCCTCGACACGATCGGTGAATATTATGGACACTTCCTCGATCTTGAATTTTTTCAGGTACGCGCGGTATTTCATTTCTATTTGAAACGCATATCCAATAAAGCGCACTTTGTCCAGATCAATGGTCTCCAGTACTTTTCTTCTGTAGCAAACAAATCCTGCTGTGGGATCGTGCACCTTCATTCCAGTAATAAACTTCACATAAAAGGAAGCGCCGTAGGAAAGTAATATTCTGGCCAAGGGCCAGTTCACCACATTAACCCCTTTTTTATAGCGAGATCCCACCGCAACATCAGCCCCATTCACACAGGCACGATGCAATCGCGACAGGTCGGCGGGACGGTGCGAAAAGTCAGCATCCATCTCAAAAATATACTCATACCCTTTTGCCAAGGCCCACTTAAACCCATGGATGTAAGCGGTGCCCAATCCGGATTTTTCCTTTCGGACTTCCAAAAATAATCGCTCTGGAAATTCCTTTTGCAATTCGCTAACACACTGGGCGGTCCCATCCGGAGAATTATCGTCCACCACCAGCACATGAAAATCCTTCTTGAGGTCGAAAACCGCCTTTATTATGGCCTCTATGTTTTCTATTTCATTGAAGGTAGGTATAATGACCAAACCGTCTGACATTCACAAGCTTTTAGAATGTCAAAAATACGGTTTTCCGATCAGCCCACACAAGCCTATCTGCTCCTCGGTGTCACGTACTTGGTCAATATTTGTAACTTTGGCCCTTAAAATCCGATAGATGGCTCAAAAGTTTCCCAAACTTTTTCTGATTTTACTGGCTATTCTTTTTGTCCTCAACCTGTTTCAGGCCTCCTTCACCGAATTGATCTATGATGAGGCTTACTATTGGTATTATGCACAAAATTTGGCATGGGGGTATTTTGACCATCCGCCTATGGTGGCCTTTTTGGTGAAGTTGAGCAGTTTCTTTTTTAATGGGGAATTGGGCGTGCGATTTATGAGTATCCTACTTTCAGTGGGCACTTATATATTGCTTTGGCTCTTGATCGACAATCCAAAAAAGAAAGATTACGTGGTCCACTTTTTTTTGTTGGTATTCTCGTTTACCTTGATGAATGCCTACGGATTTTTGACCCTGCCAGATACGCCACTTTTGTTCTTCACAGCGTTGTTCCTGTGGTTGTACAAACGGTTTTTGGAAAATCCATCCACCGTCACAACTTTGTTATTGGGTGTGGTCATGGCCGCTTTGATGTATAGTAAGTACCACGCAGTTTTGGTGATCTTGTTTGTGTTTTTGTCCAATGTAAAACTCCTGTTTGACAAAAAAGCGTGGTTGGCAGTAGTAGTGGCATTGTTATGCTATACGCCCCATTTCATATGGTTGTATCAAAATGATTTTGTCTCGATTACCTTCCATTTGTATGAACGGCCCAACCAAGCCTATAAATTTGACAGTTTTACCCTGGGCTTCTTTTTGAACCTGATCGTCATTATCGGATTGTTGTTTTATTGGATCTACGGCGCATTGTTCAAGTTCAAAGTGAAAGATTTATTTTCCAAAGCGTTGGTGTACCTGGTTTATGGGGTGCTGATTTTCTTTTTTATATCGAGTTTTAACCGAAGGGTGCAAGCCCAATGGACCATCGTGATATCCATTCCGTTGGTCATTATGGCCTTTAACCATCTTTTGGAAAATCCCAAGTCGCGCAAATGGATTTATCGCATCGGTATGGTAAGTTTCGTCTTGTTGTTGTATGCACGGGCTTGGATGATCTATTATCCGCTTTTTCCGAAATTTTATGAGACCCACGGCAATAAACAATGGGCCAAGGAACTAAGAGAAAAAGCTGGGGACGTTCCCATTGTTTTTGAAAATTCGTACCGACGGGCCCCCATGTACGAATTTTATTCGGGCATACCTGCCATATCGTTGAACAACTACATGTACCGAAAAAACCAATATTCCATTGATGGCTCGGAGGAACGGGTCCGGGGCAAGAAAATAGCATACGTTACACCCTATCGAGATAGCGGGGATTTTTCTTATATGACTTTGGACAGTTCGGTGTTCCATGGCATTTTCATGGATAACTTTCAATCGTACCGTCGTCTGCAATGCCTTGTTGAAAGGCCAAAAACCGGCACCAAACACCAATTAAAGGTGTTCAACCCCTATCCGTTCGATATTCCTTTGGAACAATTAAAGTATACCATTTCTTATTCAAATGCCCATAAGCAGGTGAAACAGATGTTACCTTTAAAAGTACAAGGGAAAGGGAAGCATGTGACCCTGTTACAAGCTATGGACACGGTTTATTATGAATTTGAACTTCCGTTGCCAACAATGGAAAATCCAGAGTATTTTAGGGTAGGGATTTCGGAGAATGGATTACCCCCAGGACTAAATGGCAAACCAATCAAGTTTCAAGAATGAACCCCATAGAAAAAACGGTTTTCTCCCTAGATTGGATGACTCTGATCTTATTTTCAGCATTGATCCTGCTTACCTTGGGAAAATACCTTTACTATTCCAAGTTCGTCAATTTTATCATACTTCCTTTTAACGACAAATACATTTTGCTGTACAATAAAAAGGGACAATTGTTCAATTGGTTTCACTCCCTGCTTACGCTGTTCCAATGGATCAACCTCTCACTTTTTATCTTGCTCGCCTTGGAAACTTTTGGGTATGTTGACACAGCTGATCAACTCTCAACTTATTTTTTGATTTTGGGCAGTGTGGCATTGTTCGAATTGGCCAAATTCACCCTTCAGAGTTTCACCGGATATGTGTTTAACATGCAGGATTTGATTTCCGGTCTTATATTCAGCAAAACCTCGTACCTGAACTATAGCAGCATACTTATTTTTGTGGCCAACGTGCTTTTGATTTATGTGCTAAGGGACTCAAAACCCATAATTTATGGCACTATTTTCCTAATTTGCCTCATAATTTTCATCAGTGCGATCAAGCTATTGAAGAACTATCAAAAAGCGCTCTTTCCCTATTTTGTATATTTTATTTTGTACCTTTGCGCACTCGAAATTGCGCCCTTGGTGTTAATTGGAAGCTATCTAAAAGGTTGAAAAGCTTATGAAAGTAAAAACAATTTTGGTTTCCCAACCAGAACCCAAAGTCGAAAATTCCCCGTACTCCAGATTGATTGAGAAGGAAAAGATTAAAGTGGATTTTAGACCATTTATTCATGTGGAGGGGGTTGAAGCCAAAAATGTTAGGCAGCAAAAAATCGATTTGAACAATTTTACGGCAATCATCCTGACCAGCAGAAATTCTGTGGATCACTTTTTTAGGATTGCCGAGGAGATGCGCTTTAAGGTTCCGGACACCATGAAGTATTTTTGCCAGTCAGAGGCAGTGGCCTACTACCTGCAAAAGTATGTGGTATACCGTAAGCGAAAGATCTATGTGGGCAAAAGGACTTTCAATGAACTGATTCCGTTGATCAAAAAGTACAAGGACGAGAAATTCCTTTTACCATCTTCGGACCAATTGAAACCCTCCGTGCCCGAAGCTTTGAATGAGCTTGGTGTGGATTGGAAGCGAGGTATTTTCTACAAGACGGTCATTAGTGACCTATCGGACCTTAGAGATGTGTACTACGACATTTTGGTATTCTTTAGTCCTTCTGGAATCGAATCCCTTTTGAAGAATTTCCCCGATTTTGAACAGAACAATACGCGTATTGCCGTATTTGGCAACAGTACTGTGATGGCAGCGACCGAAGCGGGGCTTCGAATCGATATCCAAGCGCCAACACCGGAGACACCCTCCATGACGATGGCGCTGCAGAAGTACATTACCAGTGTGAACAAGTAAAAAATTTACCGCAAAAAAAATGAACGCCCGACCAATGGTCGGGCGTCTTGTTTTAAAAGGCATAGCGTTGCGGTCCTCCTCTTCGGATTTCCTCGCTGGCATAGGCCTCGAACTTCTTAAAGTTTTCGCGGAAGGCGTTGGTCAATTTAAAGGCTGTGGTGTAATACGCCTCATCGTTGTTCCAGGTGGTCCTTGGGCTCAGCACCTCCTTGGGCACTCCAGGGCATTCCCTAGGCTGCGCCACTCCGAACACGGAATGGATATGGTACTTTTCATAGCTGTAAAGTCCCAGTTCCCCACTTAGTGCCGCATTGATCATGGCACGGGTATACTTGAGTTTCATACGGGTACCCACACCGTAGGGACCTCCAGTCCAACCTGTGTTCACCAACCATACATCCACGCCATTCTCCTGCATTTTATTGCTCAACATCTCGGCATATTTTGCGGGATGCAGCGGCATAAAAGGGGCACCAAAACAGGCAGAAAAAGAAGGTTGTGGCTCCACTACACCTGCTTCGGTACCGGCCACTTTGGCGGTATAGCCCGATATAAAATGATAGGCAGCCTGCGCAGGGGTCAATTTGGAAATGGGGGGCAACACGCCAAAGGCATCTGCCGTTAAAAAGAAAATGTTTTTTACATTTTCACCAATGGATGGTATCTGAATATTTTCGATATGGTCTATTGGATAGCTAACTCGGGTATTCTGTGTTATGGACGTATCCGAAAAATCCACCACCCCATTTTCATCCATGATCACATTCTCCAAGATGGCCCCTTTTTTAATGGCACCATAGATCTCAGGCTCGTTTTCTTCCGATAGATCGATGACCTTGGCATAGCATCCCCCTTCAAAATTGAATACAGTATTTTCCGGGGTCCAGCCATGTTCATCGTCCCCGATCAATTTTCTATTGGGATCGGTGGATAACGTTGTTTTGCCCGTTCCTGAAAGACCAAAGAAAATGGCGGTATCCCCACTCTCCCCAACGTTGGCAGAACAATGCATGGGCAATGTTTTCTTATACACCGGTAGAATAAAGTTCAGGGCAGAAAAAATACCCTTTTTAATTTCCCCCGTATAGCCCGTACCCCCGATCAAAGCGATTTTTCGACTAAAATTCAAGATGGCAAAGTTATGCTGGCGGGTTCCATCAACAGCTGGATCTGCTTTAAAACCAGGAGCGTTCACAACGGTCCACTCGGGATCAAAGTTTTCCAGTTCTTCATCGGTGGGCCTCAAAAACATGTTATAGGCAAACATATTGGACCAAGGATATTCATTGATTACCCTGATGTTCAATTTATAGGCTGGATCTGCACAAGCATATGAATCTCGTACAAACAATTCCTTGTTGTTCAGGTAAGCAATCACTTTATCGTAAAGTTTGTCAAACTTTTCTGGGTCGAAAGGGATATTGATATTCCCCCACCACACCTTATCTTCTGTAATGGCATCCTTAACAATAAAGCGATCCATCGGCGATCTACCGGTAAATTCGCCCGTGTTCACGGCCAGGGCACCTGATGATGCTTCCTTCCCCATGTCATTTTCAAGGGTCAACTGATGCAGTTCTTCCGGTGAAAGTTGGTAATGCACATTCTCATGGTCGATACCATAGGATATTAACGAAATCGTTTTCGAAATTTGAGCAGAATCCTTCATTCTTTTGTTTTAATGATGGTACAAAACTAGAAAATTATAACGTTTTCGTAAGGCATTTAAAGGTCAAAAGAGCTGTTTTTGGGTTAAAATGTGGTATCCTAAAAAAATCCAGCCCAAGATCAAGAAAACTCCTCCAATAGGTGTTAAAAATCCGAAAGTTTTGAAGTCAAATGCGGTTAAACTGTTCAATGCCAAGGCGTAGATTGAGAATGAGAACAGTACAACCCCTACGACGACCATCAATAGTACTTGCTTTTTGATCCTATCCGAGCCTTGTGGCCAAAGTCCCAAAAAAAGCAAAAAGAGAGCGTGGTACATCTGATACCGGACACCCACCTCAAAAGTTTCCACAGCATCGGCAGGGACCAACTTTTCCAATCCATGTGCGCCAAAAGCACCAAGAATGATTGCAAACATCCCCAATAGCACAGCGGTTAACAAAATTGTTCTGTTCATAACTTTAAGCAATGATTTTTTTAGAAATATAACAATTTGATACCTTAGTATCCGTTTAAATCAAAAGTACGTAAATCACATGGTCCGAACTATTTTGGTCATTGGAGCGGGTAAATCAACCTCCTATCTTTTGGATTACTTTCTGAAGAAATCCCAATCGGAAAAACTTAGGCTGCGAATCGGCGATATTCATCCGGAAAATATACCTGAACAATTTGCGAAGCATCCCCATTGCGAAGTATTCTCTCTGGACATTTTTAACGATGAGGAACGCAAAAATGCCATTTCAGATGCGTCCATCGTGGTCTCGATGCTTCCAGCCAGTTTACATAGTAAGGTAGCCGAGGATTGTATTGCGTACAAAAAACATCTGGTCACGGCTTCCTATATCAGTAAGGAAATTAAAGCCTTGGACGAGGAGGCCAAAAAGCATGGTTTGGTTTTTATGAATGAAATTGGTCTCGACCCGGGAATCGATCACATGAGCGCCATGGAAGTCATTGACCGAATTCGGGATGCCGGTGGCAAAATGTTGCTATTCGAATCCTTCACCGGTGGGCTCGTGGCTCCTGAAAGCGATACCAATCTGTGGCATTACAAATTCACCTGGAACCCAAGAAACGTAGTATTGGCAGGTCAGGGCGGTGCAGCCAAATTCATTCAGGAAGGCACCTATAAATACATCCCCTACCATAAACTCTTCCGGCGAACCGAATTTTTGGAAGTGGATGGGTATGGCACCTTTGAGGCGTATGCCAACCGGGATTCCTTAAACTATCGTGAGGCCTATGGTCTACATGATGCACTTACCTTGTACCGTGGAACCATGCGAAGGGTCGGGTTTTCCAAAGCATGGCAAATGTTTGTATTACTGGGTATGACGGACGACAGCTATACCATCGAAAATTCAGAGGGCATGTCGTACCGCGAATTTGTAAACCTGTTCCTTCCCTATTCGCCAACAGATTCTGTGGAGTTGAAACTACGCCATTACCTCAAAATTGATCAGGATGATATCATGTGGGGCAAATTGTTGGAACTGAACCTGTTTGATCACAGCAAAAAAATCCCACTTAAAAACGCTTCTCCTGCCCAAATGCTACAATATATTTTGGAAGACAGCTGGACCTTGAAAGAGGATGAAAAGGACATGATCGTAATGTACCATAAATTTGGCTATGAAATCAATGGTGAGAAAAAGCAGATCGATGCCAACATGGTGGTCATTGGTGAAAACCGTAGGTTTACGGCCATGTCAAAAACTGTAGGACTCCCCGTAGCCATTGCCACATTGAACATATTAAACGGAAAAATAACAACTCCAGGGGTTCAGATTCCGATTCGAAAGGAAGTATATGCCCCTATACTTTCTGAATTAAAGAACCACGGAATCAATTTCAAAGAATTTGAAGTACCCTATTTGGGTTACAATCCTGATTCGGTGGCAGGTTAGGAATTGATTGATTTCTGTTATCTTTACCTTCATCTGTAAACCTTAATCGTGAAAAACAATAACAATCCGGTCAAAATAGATGGTATTGACAAGAAAATCTTAAGATTTTTAATGGAAGATGCCCGCCGACCCATCCTTGAAATTGCACGGAACATCGGCATTTCGGGTGCTGCTATTCACCAGCGATTGCGAAAGTTGGAAAGTTCAGGGCTTTTGGTGGGATCAAAATTCATTGTAAATCCCAGGGTCTTGGGATATACGACCATGGCATACATTGGTATCTTTTTGGACAAGGCCATGGCCAATCCAAGAGCGGTAAAGGAACTGGAAAAGATACCTGAAGTATTGGAATGCCATTATACTACGGGAAATTGGTCCATTCTTATTAAAGTATTGTGCAGGGACAATGAGCATTTGATGCAGGTATTGAACAAAAATATCCAACAAATTGAAGGGGTTTCCCGCACCGAAACCTTTATTTCCCTCGACCAACAAATCGACAGACAAATTCAGATATAATATTTGTATTCAATCTAAATAAAGATTAATTTTGACCTATGGTTGAAATCAACAGGTCCAAATATTATTCTTTTCATCAAGCCACAGCAGATAGGGCTTTCCATATTGATTTTGGTCACAAAACCGTCCGTTTGCCCCTGTGCCAGCTTTTATCACTGCGACATAAATTAAAGACCATTGCCATTGAAGACCATTTTGATGGGGATTTGAACAAACACGGTTTTGAGATTCTATTGCTTTGCAACAAGGAACACTTGTTTATTTTGAACACGCTGGAAATCCTAGATCTTACCGAATTGGTCGAAAGCAGTTTGGTGAAACTGGGGTTGGCACAACCCGCACAGGTTGCCCTCGTTTGAAACCCTATTGAAATCCTAGGCCCAACCTCTAAATAAAGCCAAATCAGGTTTTAAAGCCATTAATTTTTTGTAATTTTAAGTATCAGATAAAAACCTATTGTATGAAAGATATAGCAAGACAAAGCATGAGCATAAAGGTAGAATCCATGGATATGCTCAATGCTCAGATAAAAATGGAAGCCCATGCATCTGCCTCCTATTTGGCCATGGCGTCATGGTGTGAGCAAAATGGGTTTTTTACCAGTGCCAAGTTTTTCTTCAAACAAGCTGAAGAAGAGCGGGAGCACATGATGAAGATCTTCAATTTTTTGGTGGATACCGGTGGAAGCCCCATGTCCCCTGAAATCACTAATATCAATCATGATTATGCCTCCATTGTAGATGTGTTCGAAAGCACCTTGGACCATGAGGTAAAAGTGACGAAATCCATCCACAACATTGTGAAAAAAGCGCGGGAACTGGGCGATATTGCCACCGAACGCTTCTTGGATTGGTTTGTGATGGAACAGGTGGAAGAAGAAAACACTATTCGGGACATTCTCGATATGATTTCCGTTACGGGCACTGAAGGAGTTGGTCTTCAAATGATCGACAACCAAGTGGCCAATTGGATGGAATAAAACATACCTCAACCCAAACAAAAAAGGGACCTAAAAAGGTCCCTTTTTTTATGCTATTAAATTTTAATCAATCCCTTCCGCCAAAAACTTGGAGCCCCCAATACAATAGGGAGGCCAATGCACCAACAGCAGCCACCAAATAGGTTCTGGCAGCCCATTTTAAGGCGTCTTCAGCTCCAGAGTACTCTTCTTGGCTTACCATGTTTTTTTGCTTCAACCACACCAAGGCCCTTTTACTGGCATCATATTCCACGGGCAGGGTCACAAAACTGAACAAGGTGGCAAATCCCATCATGACCAATCCGGCAACGGCAATATAAAAACCTAGACCACCGGCCACTCCTTGGGCAGCCATCAGGGCAATACCCCCAAACACGATCCAAGTGGACATGCCGGAGGTTACACTAACCACAGGCACCAATTTGGAACGCATGGTCAACCATTCATAGGCTTGTGCATGTTGCACGGCGTGACCACACTCGTGGGCCGCGACCGCTGCAGCAGCTGCATTGCGTTGACTGTACACTGCTTCACTTAGGTTCACGGTTTTGTTTTTTGGATTGTAGTGGTCGGTCAGCATGCCCGGTGTTGAAATGACCTGAACATCACGAATACCATGATCATCCAACATTTTTTGGGCGATTTCGGCACCACTCATCCCATTGCGCAAATGCACTTTGGAATATTTCTTGAACTTGCTCTTCAATTGGTTGCTCACCAGCCAGCTGACCAGTGCAATTCCTCCAATCAATATATAATATGTCATCATAGCTTTTCTGTTTTATGTAATGATAAATATACCACATAAAAGCAAAAACCCCGCCAAGTTTTGACGGGGTCGATATACTGACAAATTGTACGTTACGCCCAAACAGGCTCTTCCAAAAGGAAGGTTTCGGCAATTTCTTTGTAGACCACTTCACCTTCTACGATATTCAAACCTTTTTCCAAAGATTTATCACGTTTGCAAGCGGTCTGCCAACCCAAATTGGCCAAGTTTAGCACATAGGGCAGTGTTACATTCGTCAAGGCAACAGTGGAAGTATAAGGCACTGCCCCTGGCATATTGGCTACACAGTAATGGACCACATCATCGATAATAAAAATGGGGTCCTCATGGGTGGTTGGTTTCGTTGTTTCCACACAGCCGCCTTGGTCCACGGCCACATCCACGATTACTGTACCGGGATGCATTTCCTTCAGCATATCGCGTGTGATCAGATTGGGAGCCTTTGCTCCTTTGAGCAAGACCCCACCAATGATCAAATCGTGTGTTTTAATGTATTTTCGAATATTGTATTCATTGGAAAAAGCAGTGACCACATGACTTGGCATGATGTCGTTCACATAACGGAGCCGTTTCATGCTCACATCCATGATGGTTACATGGGCACCTAGGCCCGCTGCCATTTTAGCAGCTTGTATCCCAACGGTGCCCGCACCCAAGACCAACACACGGCCAGGTGATACCCCAGGCACACCACCAAGAAGCACTCCTTTTCCTTTCACTGGTTTTTCCAAAAACTTGGCCCCTTGCTGAATAGCCATTCTACCGGCCACTTCGGACATCGGGATCAATAAGGGCAAGGATCCATCCTCGTCCTCAACGGTTTCATAAGCAATACAAATGGCCTTGCTTTTGATCATGGCCCTGGTCAATGCCTCACTGGAAGCAAAATGAAAATAGGTGAATATGATCTGTCCTTTTTGGATCAAACTATATTCTTCGGCGATAGGCTCCTTCACCTTCACGATCATATCGCTCATGGCGTACACCTGTCCGATGGTATCCAAAATCGTTGCACCGGCCTTTTGGTAATCTTGATTAAAGAAGCCACTGCCTTCACCAGCACCGGATTGCACATACACGGTGTGGTTGTTCTTTACCAATTCAAAAACCCCGGCTGGAGTCATTCCAACCCGGCTTTCGTTGTTCTTGATTTCTTTTGGTATCCCAACAATCATTTTGCTGTTTTTTATAGTTATGGCCCAAAGGTGAACAAAAAAATCAGATAACAATAGAAAAAATCGACAAAATGTAGGGGTCAACAGCTATAAAACATACTTTTTAACTTTTATACCCCTTTTTCAATAGGGGTTAATCTAATTTTTATTTGTTTTATTGTTTTTACCCCTATCTTTTTTAGGGTATTAATTGATATAAATTAAAAAAGCATGCCGAATAGCATGCTTTTTAGGGGGTAATTGCGATATTTTTAACCTATATACAGGATTAATAAGAAAATGTATGCTATGTTAACCTGAACTTGCCTGTTTGCCGATAAAGGCAGGATTCAGGTTCTTATTACCTCGTTACTAGCAAGGATGAGATTCCGAAACTAGTGCTGAATGAGGGCAAAATAGATTTTGTAACTATTCAACGATATTGACAATCCTTCCTGGAACCACAATTATCCTTTTAGGACTGCGGCCTTGTAATTGATCTATTGTCTTTTCATGAGCCAATACTGCTGCCTCTATCTCACCTTTATCCATATCCAATGGGAATTCTAACTTGAACCGCACTTTACCATTGAAGGAAATGGGATACTCCTTACTGCTTTCCACCAAGTATTTCTCCTCAAATTTGGGGAAAGGGGCCTCGGCAATGGATTCTGTATGACCCAAACGCTCCCATAGCTCTTCCGCAATATGGGGCGCATAGGGCGACACCAAAATGGCCAAAGGTTCCAATATGGCTCTGCTGGTGCATTTTTGGGCCGTCAACTCATTCACACAGATCATAAAGGTGGACACGGAAGTGTTGAACGAGAAGTTCTCGATATCTTCCTCCACTTTTTTGATGGTCTTGTGCAACGTCTTTAAATTCTCTGCCGTGGGTTCCGCTTCCACTCCGCTCAGCGACCCGTCTATGTATGGAGTGTAAAGTTTCCAGAGTTTCTTAAGGAAGGAATATACACCGGTAATGCCCGCAGTGTTCCAAGGCTTGGATTGCTCCAGGGGTCCCAGGAACATTTCGTACAACCGAAGGGAATCGGCACCGTATTCCTCACAAATGGCATCGGGGTTGACGACATTGTACTTGGATTTGGACATTTTTTCGACTTCGCGTCCAACGATATATTTACCGTCTTCCAAAATGAACTCCGCATCTTGGTATTCTGGTTGCCATTTTTTGAATGCTTCCACATCCAACTCATCTGAAGCATTCACCAAAGAAACATCGGCATGGATTTTTTGCAAAACACTAGCTCCAAATTGTTCAGGTTTCAAATCGAATTCAGTACCGTCAGTATTCTCAATCAAATAATCTGCATAAGTTTTAATCTTACCTTTTGAAATAAAGGTCACCTTTCCTTCAATTTTGGTTCGATAAACAAAAGCACTCGTTCCCGTAATCATCCCTTGGTTGATTAACTTATGGGCATACTCATCCTTGGGCACATAACCCCTATCAAACATAAACTTCTGCCAAAAACGGGAATACAACAAGTGGCCCGTAGCGTGTTCGCTACCCCCAATGTATAGATCCACATCCTGCCAATAGTCAATGGCTTCCTTAGAGAAAATGGCCTCGTCATTTCGGGGATCCATATACCTATTAAAGTATTGGGAACTTCCCGCCCAACCCGGCATGGTGTTCAATTCCAAAGGAAATACCGTTTTATGATCGATCAATTGATTATTGACCACTGTACATTGTTCAATGTTCCATGCCCAATTGGTGGCATTGCCCAAAGGCGGTTCCCCTGTTTCGGTGGGCAGGTATTTTTCCACTTCGGGGAGTTCCAACGGCAAATGTTCCAAATCGATCATCTGTGGCATACCATCCACATAATATACCGGAAAGGGTTCACCCCAATAGCGTTGACGGCTAAATACGGCGTCGCGAAGGCGATAGTTCACCTTGCCCACACCATGACCTATTTTTTCCAATTCGGCAATCACCTTTTTGGTGGCCTCTTTATAGGACAATCCGTTCAAAAAGTCAGAATTGGCAATAATGGTGGTAGCCTTATCGGCAAAGGCCTCTTCGGAAATATCCACCCCTTCAAAAATATTGGGGATATCGATGTTATAATGTTTGGCAAAATCGTAATCACGCTGGTCACCACAGGGAACGGCCATTACGGCTCCGGTTCCATAGCTGGCCAACACATAATCCCCGATCCAGATCGGAATGGGCTCCTTGGTGAACGGGTGTTCGGCATAGGCCCCGGTAAACACCCCTGAAACGGTTTTCACATCGGCCATACGATCACGTTCGGACCGTTTGGCCGTTGCTTCAACATAGGCTTCCACCGCTGCTTTCTGTTCGGGAGTGGTAATCTTGGCCACTAGGTCGTGCTCGGGTGCCAACGTCATAAAACTGACCCCGAAAATAGTATCGGGACGGGTGGTGAAGACTTCTATTCTGTATTGGTGATTGAGCGGAGTCGAAATCACCTTCTTGTCGCTTCGACTACCCGCCTGTCCGGCAGGCAGGCGCTCAGCGTCCGAAGCATTCATTACATTAAAAGTAACAGAAGCCCCTTCGGAACGACCGATCCAATTGGTCTGCGAATCTTTTAAGGGTTGTGGCCAATCAATTTTATCCAATCCGTCCAATAAGCGTTGGGCATAGGCGGTGATGCGCATGCTCCATTGGGTCATTTTTTTACGGATTACCGGATGGCCTCCACGTTCGGAGACACCGTTCACAATCTCATCATTGGCCAAAACGGTTCCCAAAGCCGGACACCAGTTTACTTCGGTATCCGCCAAATAGGTCAATCTATATTTTAAAAGGATTTCCTGTTTTTCCTTTTCTGAAAAATGGTTCCATTCGCCTTCGCTGAACTTCAGTGTATCATCATCGCAAGCGGCCATGACATTCGCATTGCCTTCCTTTTCAAAAACGGAAATCAAAGTAGAAATGTCCTCTGCCTTGTCCGATTTTTTATTGTACCACGAGTTGAACAATTGAATAAAGATCCACTGGGTCCATTTATAATATTGTGGGTTGGAGGTACGCACTTCACGGCTCCAATCGAAAGAGAAGCCCAATTGATCGAGTTGTTCCCGATACCTATTGATATTGTTTTCCGTGGTGATGGCCGGGTGTTGCCCTGTTTGAATGGCATATTGCTCCGCTGGCAATCCGAACGAATCGTAGCCCATGGGGTGCAACACATTGAAACCCTTGTGCCTTTTATAGCGCGAATAAATGTCCGTGGCAATATACCCCAGCGGGTGCCCTACGTGCAATCCTGCTCCCGAAGGATAAGGGAACATGGACAATGCATAAAATTTGGGCTTGTCAGAATCGTTGACTGCCTTAAAGGTTTCATTTTCTGCCCAATACTTCTGCCACTTGGCTTCAATTTCACGGAAATTATAACTCATCATTCTACTTTATGGTATTTTGTCACATCGAGCCCTTCGACTACGCTCAGGGTAAACTCTAGTCGAGATGTCTCAAACACGACGGAAGAGATTTCTCGCCCTAATTATTAGGACTCGAAATGACAAGGAACTGAACTTCTTTTCGAGTTGCAAAAATAGGTTTAATCCCCTAAATACAATTTACTTTTCTATTTTTACGTACTGATTCCACGCTATGAGCCAATATATTGAACGATATCAGCGCAGAAAACTGATCTCCTCCTATTTTTCGGTCGCATTGAGCATTGCCTTGGTACTTTTTCTATTGGGCGTTCTTGGCCTTTTGGTGCTCAACACAAAAAAATTGGGCGATCATTTTAAGGAGCAGATCACCATTTCGGTGTTTTTGAAGGACAATGCCAAACCCGTGGAGATCGAACAGTTGCAAAAAAGCCTGGCCTTGGCCGAATACACCAAATCCGCCGAATACATCTCCAAGGAAGATGCCGCAGAGCAATACAGTGAGGATATCGGGGAAAATTTTGTAGAGTTTTTGGGGTACAATCCACTACAAAACTCGATTGATGTACACCTGAAGGCCGATTATGTCTCTCCGGAACAGGTGGAGCGGATTGCTGGGGACCTTGCCACAAAAACCTATGTGGAAGAGGTAAGCTACGATAAGCCCCTGATCGAATTATTGAACGACAATGCCCGTAAAATAGGATTGTGGATCTTGGTGGCCAGTGGTATTTTCACGTTCATCGCCGTACTGTTGATCAATAGTTCCATTCGATTGTCCATTTACTCCAAACGGTTCATTATCAAAACCATGCAGATGGTGGGTGCCACCAAAAAATTTATCCGTCGCCCCTTTATTTGGACGAACATCAAACTGGGCATGATCGGCGCATTGATCGCGCTGGTCGCATTGGGGGTGGTGCTGTACTACATCAACAAAAACTTCCCCGAATTGAACCTGTTCAACGACTATATGGTCCTTATCTTTTTGTTTGTCGGGGTTTTTGGTTTGGGAGTTATCATTTCATGGGCCAGCACCCATTTTGCCACACAACGTTTCCTAAACCTCAGGACAGATGATCTTTATTATTAACTTTGCGTCATGAGCAAGAAAAACAAGAACGACCAAAAGCCTTCCAAGGAATTCATTTTCCAGAAGAAAAATTACATATTCTTATTTATAGGAATTGTTTTCATTGCCTTGGGGTTCATATTGATGAGCGGCGGGGGAAGTGATGACCCGAACGTCTTCAATCCCGATATTTACAACTTCAGACGCATCCGTTTGGCGCCGACCTTGGTGCTCATCGGACTGGGAATTCAGGTATATGCCATTTTGTTGAAACCTAACAAAAACAAGGAATAATTTGGAATTGATCGATGCCATCATCCTTGGAATCATCCAGGGATTGACCGAGTTTTTACCGGTCTCCTCCAGCGGACATTTGGAATTGGGAAAAGCCATTTTGGGAGCACAAGCTGTTCCCGAGGAAAGCCTGTTGTTCACTGTGATCCTGCATTTTGCCACTGCATTGAGTACCATTGTGGTGTTTCGGAAGGATATTCTGGAAATTTTTAAGGGCCTGTTCCAGTTTAAATGGAACGAGGAAACCCAATTCGCGTTAAAAATTGTCATTTCGATGATTCCTGCAGCCTTGATCGGACTTTTTTTGAATGATTTTATCGAAGTCTTTTTTGATGGCGCCATTGTGATTGTGGGCATCATGCTGATCATAACCGCTTTTTTACTGTATTTGGCTGATTTGGCCAAAACCACGGACAAAGGGGTTTCGTTTCGAAGTTCCTTTGTGATCGGTATGGCGCAAGCCGTTGCCATTTTACCGGGAATTTCCCGCAGTGGGGCAACCATTTCCGCTGCTGTCCTCTTGGGTGTGGACAAGACCAAGTCTGCACGTTTTTCATTTTTGATGGTGGTGCCGTTGATCCTGGGCAAAATTGCCAAAGATCTGATGGGTGGTGACATTAACTTTCATGGCGATCAGGCGGTGGCCATAGGCGCTGGTTTTATTGCAGCTTTTGTTGCCGGATTGGCCGCTTGTACATGGATGATCAAATTGGTACGCCAAAGTAAATTGACCTATTTTGCGATTTACTGTTTGGTCGTAGGCCTGATTGCCCTAGCATGGAGCATTTGGGGATAGATCATTACCTTTGCCACAAACCCCGAAGCTTTTGAAGACCAAAGACGATTTTTTGGACGGTCAGATCATATTGATCGACAAACCCTTGGAATGGACTTCCTTCCAAGCGGTGAATGCCTTGAAATGGGCCATTCGGAAAAAGTTTAGCCTAAAGAAAATCAAAATTGGACACGCTGGGACATTAGATCCATTGGCCACGGGCCTCTTGGTCATTTGTACTGGAAAATTCACCAAAAAAATACCGGAATTTCAAGGTCAGGTTAAGGAGTACACCGGCACCTTCTATTTAGGGGCCACCACGCCTTCCTATGATCTGGAAACCGAAGTAGACGAAACTTTTCCCACCGAACACCTCTCCGAAAAGGACATAGAGGCAGTGGTTTCCCGTTTTATGGGCAAAATTGAACAGGTACCTCCTGTTTTTTCTGCCCTGAAAAAAGATGGCCAGCGCTTGTATGAGCTTGCCCGAAAAGGTAAAGAGGTGGAGGTACAACCCCGTACCATTGAAATTTTGGAGTTTGAAATTACCCGGATCAACCTTCCTGAAGTGGATTTTAGAGTGGTCTGTAGCAAGGGCACCTATATTCGTTCCTTGGCCTATGATTTTGGAAAAGCATTGGGTTCCGGGGCCTATTTGTCGGCTCTGAGAAGAACCAAAATAGGGGATTTCAACGTAGATAATGCTACAACGCCCCAAGAATTCAAGGAAAGTTTGGCCTAAATCCCTTTCTTGGAGGGAGCGTTTTTTTGAAACTTGAAGTAAAATAATTTTGCAAAAATGCGGTTATACTAAAACCATGAACCTTAGCAGAAGTCAGTTATCGTTGATCATAACATTCTTCTCCATGTCCATAGTGGTGCTGTTGCTGTACAACATTCACCTCGGGGGCGTGAAGGAGGACGAATATGTTATTGAAATGAGTTTGGCGGATGAGGATATTGAGAAATTGATCGAGGAGGAAGAACGCAAATTGGAGGAATTGGCCGCCAACAATGACCCGATAAAAAGTCACATGGCTTTTAACGAAACAGCCAAACCGACCATCGGTAGTCCCGAACCGCTGAAAACCCTCGAAGAACTTTTGGAGGAGCGGGCCTTGAACAGTGAAACCGGCGAAGCCGCGGATGATGCCGGATTTGCCGATCAGCTAAAGCAACTAAAAGCCCAAAGGGACGAGAAAAAGCAAAAATTGGGCGAACGCGACGCACAAAAAGAAGAGTTCACCAATTATTTGAAGGACAAACGCACCTCCATTTCCTTTTCTTTGATAGAGCGTAACGCCTATAGCCTTCCACCTCCTATTTATACCTGTATTGAAGGTGGTAAGGTGGTCATCAATATTAAAGTGGATGCCAACGGTTATGTGACCGAAGCTGATTTCAACGATAAAAGTTCGGGCACCAGCAATGGTTGTTTGGTGGACAATGCCATTACCTATGCCTTGAAGGCCCGTTTTAGTCCTAGTACCAAAAACGAACAGATCGGGACCATTACCTACTTATTCCAGCCCAAGTAGCTCCAGAAAATCGTTCAGGATATTTTCACCTTTATCTTTATTGTACCACACTTGTAGGTCTTGCTTAAAAGCATCGGTGAGTTTCCCATGTTCCTTTTTGAAGGTATCCACCATTTGCGTTGCCAAGCTCGGCCTAGGACCCCAATCACCCAATATTTCATTATTTTTTCGATCCACAACGATCACTTTGGGAATGGATTGGGCACCATTGGTCAAAAAAGCTTCCATAAGCTCTGGATGCTGATCGCGCAAAACCACTTTATGCTCAATTTTCGGACTGGCCTCGGCAATTTTATTGATTACGGGCAAACTTGCAGCAGCATCGCCACACCAACTTTCGGTGATGGTCAACAGTACTAGGTCAGTTTCCAGATTGGACAATTTTTCTTGCACCTCAGCGGAAAGGGTAAAGGTCTTGTCCCATCTTTTCATCCGCCTATCGTTGAGCTGTGTGTAGTTTATGCGTGCCTCGGATTGTTCCTCTCCTGTTGTCTTGCCTTCCGCAGCAAGCTTACCTACCATTTGTCGATAGTCGGGACAATCCATGCCCACAGCAATACTTTCTTTTACGATTTGCAGTTTTTCCCGTTCCAATACTTCCATATGAAAAAATTTTGTCAAAAATACATTGGGCCAACCGCCCATTTGCTGATTTTTGTCATTGGTAGGTTATCAAAACCAAACCTTACATCCCCCACTTTTCCTATAATGCCTTTGGGTTGATGGCCAAGCTTTTAAAGAGTTCGGCCTTCGTGTAGTAATATTTGTTCTGCATTTCATTTCGCTTCAGATAGGCATCGATCAACTTGCTTTCCCTGGAATTAATCAAAAAGAGGGAGCTCTCCCCAAAGCTGAATTTTCGTTCCTCTGCGGACAACATGGTGGTATAATCAGTCACAATATCGGCAATCAATCGGTTTTGTTGCACGTATGAATCCAACTCGTTATAGATGGCCGTTACCTTGTTCCTTATCTCAATCTGCGCATTGTCACGCTCAAATTCCGCATCGCGCAACTTAAACTTGGCCAATTTCAAATCACCCCTTTCCTTTCGAAGGAACAAGGGCAGTTGAAAGGACAGGCCTCCTTTGTAATTTTCTGTGATGAACGAATTGGCGAGTTCCGGGGTTTCCGTGATGAAATTGTACTCCACATCCAGCTTGGGCAACAATTTGTTCGCCTTCAACCGTTTATCTACCTGAAGTCCTTCAATCTTGTACTCCAAGGATAACAATTTGGGGTGGTTTTCCAGATTGAAACTGTCCAAGGGAACGCCTTCGATCTCCAAAGTGGTATCGATATCCACCTCCAGATCCAAATCGGGACGCACCTCTGGTTGCAACTCCACAGGAACATCTTCAATCCAAAGAAAATTCGACAGTTCCAACGATTTTTTCATCAGTTTTACCTTGGCCTGCTCCAATCCGAGTGCCCTGTTGCGAACAGCAATTTTAGCCTCAACGGTATCGATCATGGCAATATCGCCCGCCAAGGCACTTTGGCGTATCCCTTGAAATCGTATTTCGGCATTGTTCAAGAAGTCGCCATAGACCTCGGCATCCCGATAGGCCCTTAACCAATCAAAGTAGGCCAATGAGGCTTTGTAAAGCACTTCGTTCACCAAAATATCCTGATCGGCCCTGGATTGCTCCCTAAAGAACTTGGCCTTGCGCACCGTGGCCATACGCTCATTCGCCCAAAAGCCCTGCAACAACGACATGGAAACACCAGCACTGTACAGACCATCGTCTGGTAGGGTTTCATCCGGATTGATATAGGTGCCCTCGCTCTGTTGGAAATTTCCTTTAAGCTCGATTCCGAACCAAGTAGGAATTTTGAAGGTGGTGTTCAAACGATCCCAATATTCGGTGCCTTTAAACTCTTTTCGGTCATAGTCCACCTCAACCTTGGGGTCGAATCCGCCTCTGGCCTTCATTAAATTGGCCTGCCCCATACCCAAGGTCAATTGGGCCTGTTTGGCTATGGGATGGTACTTTTTGACATACCCAAGATACTCCTTGAACCCAAGCACCAATGAATCTTGTTGCCCATAAAAAGGACCGTGCCACAGGAACAAGAGTAAGCCAATAAAAAATAGTCTTCTATTTTTTCTGAGCATCGGCTTTTGCATTTTCAGGTTGATAATAATTCGGCGGGAAGCCATTGAGCTGTCGCCACAATTCGAACCAAATGGGCACATCCTCCAAAAGCGCCAAGGTACTTGCGCCAGAACCCACTCGAATGTCTTTGGGCCAAGGTTCAGCTTCCTCGTCGGGAGCCAACAGTACCCGATATTTTCCATTGGAACTTATGAAGGTCTCGATGGCCACCACTTTTCCGCCAAAGGTTCCGTAGGATACGTTGGGCCATCCACTGAACACAATGGCTGGCCACCCATCGAACTGTATCCGTACCTTCTCATCGATATGGAGCAAAGGCAGATCGATTGGGTCTACAAAGGTTTCCACGGCAATATCATAATCGGAGGGCATAATGCCCACCAACTCGGCACCTTCTTTAAAAGTTTCTCCAATCCCCGATTGTATTGCCTTATTGATGTACCCACTTTGAGGGGCCTTTATGTACATGAGACTGTTCCGCATCTCATAATTGGTATATTCATTCTCCAATTTGGAGACTTGTGCCTCAGAATCGAATTGGTTGGATTGGGCCGTGAACAGTTCGCTCTGCGCCTTTGATATTTTATCGGTATACTCTGCTTGTACCCGATTGATTTCCACCTGGGCGTTGATCACATCATTTTTACTGGCCAACAATTTGTTTTCCTGGCTGATGAGCTTCGCCTGGGTCTCCTGCAATTTCAACCGTTTTTCTTCCACATCGGTTACCGCTTTCAAACCTTCACCTTGCAGTTGAACCACCCGATCGTATTGCCGTTGGGCTATGGCGATGTTGGTCTTGGCAGCTTCAAAATCGATACTGTCGCTCTGTACCTTCAATTTGGATTGCATCAATTTGTTCTTGGCCTGTTCCAACTTTAGTCCACGTTCCTGGGTCAAGGCGTTGATCTGCTGTTGTAACGCCTTCACCTTTTCTTGATAGGAGGTAACAGCCATGGACTTGGCCCTGATTTGCTGCCCGGTTCGCTCTACCAAATTGGGGTCGAAATATTCGCTTTTCACCTCGGAAATAAAGAGAATGGTATCTCCCTTTTCCACATAATCACCTTCCCGAACGTACCACTTTTCAATTCGGCCCGGTATCGGCGATTGAATGGTCTGCGGACGCTGATCCGGCGTTAAGGTGGTCAAATACCCCTTTCCGGATATAGTCTGCGTCCAAGGCAGAAAAAGAATGAAGACCAAGATGATCGAAAAGGCAGCCAAAAAGCGATTGAAATGCTTGTAATGCCGCTTGTGAAACACCTTTTGACCAGCTTTGTATCCGGTAAGATCTACTTCTTCGCTTAATTTACTATGTGATGATATATTTAGCATGTTTCTTACGTTAAGTTGATCATTTCTCCTTTCTCCATTTTCACGATCTTATTGCAGTATTTTTTCCATTCTGGATTTTCACTGACCACCACCAAGGCCCAACCATTTTCAGGATCGGCCAAGAACCTCATAATTTCTTTGGTTTCCTCATCGTCGCACTGATCTAAGGGATCTTTGAGCACCATCAGTTTTGGGCGGATCACCACGCTTCTTGCCAAGACGATTTTTCGGGAAATGTAATCCGGTATTTTCTTGCCTTCAGGATACAGAACGGTCTGAAGCCCTTTGGGCTGTTCCTTTACGAATTCGGAGAGCCCCACTTTATCCAAGGCCCAATACACATCTTCCATGGAAATATCCTTGTTGCCAAAGGTGATGTTGTCCAAAATGGTACCTTCGAACGGGTACTCCTCCGTTAAGGAATGGCCCAGTTGGGAACGATATGCTTTCAGGTTGATACCCGAAAGGGATACATTGTTCACAAAAATGTTGCCCTGATCGGGTTCTAAAATTCCGGCAATTAAGCGGAGTAAGGTCGATCTGCCCGAACCATTGGATCCCAAAATCAAGATCTTGCTGTCGGGTTCGATGGTCATGGAAACATCCTTGATGATCCGTTTGTCTCTGCCCGGTACATTGTAGGTAATATTTTGAAGTTCTATATGAAGCGCTTGATCTCCGCGAAACGGAGTTTCCCCATCTTGTGGCTCCAATTTTTTATCCACTACCTGGCCCAATTTTTCCAAGGAGGTCAACAGATCATAGAAGGTTTCCAAGCCCAAGATCATTTTCTCCACGGAGTTGATCACCAACAAAATGATGATCTCGGCGGCCACAAACTGTCCAATGTTCATTTCCTGATCAAGGACCAAAAGTCCGCCAATCAAAAGTAATCCGGCGGTGACCAACACTTTAAACCCGATCATTTGGATGAATTGGATCACCAAGATCCTAAAATGGCTTTCACGGGCATCGAGGTACTCGGCCACCAATGCATCATTTTTATTGATGGCGTGCGAGGTCCTTCCCGACAGTTTGAAACTAATGATCGATCTAGCAATTTCTTGAATCCAATGGGCCACTTTATACTTTACTTTGGATTCATCAAGGCTGGTATCCAAACCACGTTGGGCCGTAAATTTGAACACCACATAAATCAACAGGATCAACAAAAGCCCGTAAATGATAAAGAACGGGTGGTAAAAGGAAAGCAACAACAATCCAAATACGATTTGCAACAAGGCCGCAGGAAAATCGATCAAAATTTTGGATAGGGATTTTTGAACCGTAAGGGTATCAAAAAACCGATTCGCAAGCTCCGGAGGGTAAAAATTCCGGAGTTCGCTCATTTTGATCTTCGGAAAACGATAGGCGAACTCAAATGAGGACCGGGTAAATATTTTTTGCTGCAAATTTTCAATGATACGGATCTGCATCAGTTGCAAGGTCCCCACAAATGCCACCCCCAGTGTTACCAAAACCACCAGCACCACCCAAGATGTACTTACACGCGCACCCTGGATCAGATTGATGATGGCCTGAATTCCCAATGGCAAGGAGAGGTTGACCAGTCCAGCAAAAATCGCATAATAAAATACCTGAAAAATATCTTTTTTATCGAGGGTCAGCAGTCCCATCAATCGCTGCCAAGCCGTTAGAATGTTCTTAGTCATTAAGGTTTAGATTAAGTGTTCGGAAAATCATATCCGTAAAAAATTCAGTTGGGTTAACAGAGGTATTACAATTGGTTAGGGTAGGAAAATGTTCCTGCAAAAAATATTGGTGCAGGGACCCTTCCAATAAGGTACTTGCCAAGCTCAACGGGTAGGGATAGTCAGCATCGACCGCAGTGATCATTTGGCTGAGCCGGCCCACCAATCTTTTGAAAACCACAAAATAGCCCTCCTTGTTTTCTTGGCTCACTTCCTTTACCAAATAGGATTTGGAATATTCGTTGATGATGATCTTATGGAGTACCACCTCGTTGATATGGGTAAAGGCATTGTCCTCCTCTACTTTTTGTGTCAAAATCGCAATGGCTTTCTGTAGCTTTTCCTTCGGGTTCGAAATTCCATTGGTGGCAAATACCATACGATATTCCACCCAACCCCAATACCAAGAGGATAGATATAACAAGAGTTTATGCTTGTTCTCAAAATATCGATATATGGAGCTTTCGTTGGACTTGATACGCACGCCCAATTTTTTGAACGTGAAACTTTCAAATCCAACCTCTTCAATCAACAAAATACTTTCTTCAACAATTTTTTTCCCAAGTTTTGAGGATTCCGGGTCCTTGATATATAATTTATCATTTATCCCTATCCTCAAGGACTGCATCAAAATATCCATTCCCTTACTTTTAAAATAAATTCTCGCGAATATAATAGTATTACTATCGTTTTTCAATACTTTAACTTTCAATTAACGATTGTGGAATTTCGCTTACTTTTGATGCAAACCTTAAATGGCATGAAAAAACACCGCTGCGGATGGTGCCTTGGCGACCCGCTTTATGAAGCTTACCACGATACGGAATGGGGCGTTCCGGTACGTGATGATGAAACCTTGTTCGAATTTCTGATCTTGGAAACCTTTCAGGCAGGTCTGAGCTGGATCACCATACTCCGAAAACGAGAAAACTTTAGAAAGGCCTTTGATGGGTTTGATTACAAGGTCATAGCCCAATACGACCAACAAAAAGTGGATGAATTGCTGCAGGACCCAGGCATCATTAGAAATAAACTCAAGGTGCATGCAACTGTTTCCAATGCGAAGGCCTTTATGGAGGTGCAACAAGAGTTTGGAAGCTTCAGCGCTTACATTTGGGGCTTTGTGGATGGCCAACCGATCAAAAATGCCATTGAGCACTACAAGAAGGCACCTGCCACCACTGCCCTGTCGGATGCCATCAGCAAAGATCTAAAAAAACGGGGGTTCAAGTTTGTTGGCAGCACCGTGATCTATGCCCACATGCAGGCCACGGGAATGGTAAACGACCACGAAATCCATTGTTTTCGATATGATGAAGTCTAGCATCCTTTCCTTTATAATGTTTGTAACGGCCCACTGCGCTTTTTGTCAGGCCAAATACGAACGGGAATCCCGCATTGATCAGGATGGGTTCCCCCAATCGGCCCTATCCCAAATCGAACTCTATCTTCAAGATGCCCGTCGGATTCGATTTTACCAAGAAACAGACAGTGTAAAGCAAAGTTTTGAGGTCAAGTTCAAAAAGGGGAAACTGCACTATAGTGTTGAATTTGACGAAAAAGGAGCTCTGGAGGATATTGAGTTCACCATTGCCAAAAATGATCTACCCGAGGAATCTTGGGAACGCATCAATGATTACCTGAAACACAATTTTTCAAAATATCGCATCAAAAAAATACAACAACAATATCCGTTAAAAGATGGCCAACCCAATGAGACCATCCGTGAGGCCTTTCAAAATCTATTATTGCCCTACATCAACTATGAATTAGTGTTTATGGCCAAAAATGGGAAGAGTTTCCAAATGTTTGAGGCCTTGTTCGATTCGGAGGGGCATTTGATAACACTACGTAAATCCTTTTCCTCATCTTATGACCATGTACTTTATTAAAAGGGCTATTCCTCTTTTAGCCTTAACCCTTGGTTATATGGGTTTCACACAGGAAAATCTGGTCGCCTATTGGCAGCCGCAGCTTTCCATCAATTATGGGGTTGGGAATCATTTTTCCCAAAATATTTCATTGGTGAACAGAAACTATGTGTTCGACAAGGAAACTTTTTTATTTAAGGGAAGACAATTGGATATGGTCCATTTTACCAATTATAGGTTTAAGGACAACCAAAGTGTAGCCTTTGGCATACTATATCGATTTGCAGACAACTTTGAAGCAGACAACGAGAACGAACTCCGATTGATTCAACAATATAATTTTACCAAAAAGCCTCATATACTTCGTTATGGTCATCGATTTCGTAACGAGCAGCGCATTACCAAATCCATTACTGTGCATCGATTTCGCTATCGTTTTGCCATGGACTTTCCATTGCAGGGGGAAAAATTGGATCCCGGTGAGCTTTATTTTGTCGGCACCTTGGAAAACCTTCTCAGCGTGGCCAAAGGCATCGGGCCACAATACGATTCCCGATTAACAGGGCATCTTGGGTTACAGGTGGGAAAGGACCTAAAAGTTCAGTTTGGCCTGGAATATAGAATGGAAGATTTTACGGCAAGACTTCCCCAAAATGTTCTATTTGCGCTTACCACTGCACAGCTATCCCTGTAGCAATTGAAGAAATTCCGACCTGGGAATGAGTTCCGCTCCCAAGCTTTCCAAATGTTCGGTATGCACTTGACAATCGATAAGTTTATACTTTTTAGCCTGAAGTTCCTGTGCCATTTTGATAAAGGCAAACTTGGACGCATTCGATTGTAGACTGAACATGCTTTCCCCACAAAATACATGTCCCAGATCCACACCGTAGAGGCCACCGACCAAAACACCCTCTTCCCATACCTCATAGGATTTAGCCCACCCTTTTTCGTGCAGGTTCAAATAAGCGGATTTCATCTCAGGTGTGATCCAAGTACCTTCCTGACCGGGCCGATCCACCTTGGCACATTGATCCAATACTTTTTCAAAACAAGTGTCTTGAGTCAATTTAAAATTGCCGTCACGTAAAACTTTTCGCATGCTCTTGGAAATCTTGATTTTTTCTGGAAAGAGCACCATTCTGGGGTCGGGACTCCACCAAAGAATCAAGGAATCATCATTGAACCAAGGGAATATTCCATTTTTATAGGCAAGTAAGAGACGCTCAGGGGAAAGATCGCCCCCAACGGCCAGCAATCCTTCATGGTTTGCATGTTCCACTGGCGGAAATTCCAGCCGTTCCGTCAAAAAATAAAGCGGTATGCCTTCTTCTCGATATTCCAAATTGCACTTTTTACTAAAATAAGAAATAGGCTAAAAAATGAGAAGGCCCGAAATAAAAATAACCGTGCCCACGACCATGAAAAGCAAGGTGTAGGGCAGTATCTCCTTTGCTTTCAATTTGGTAATCCCCAAAAGGGGCAACGCCCAAAATGGTTGGAGCATATTGGTGATTTGATCACCATAGGCCAATGCCATGATCGACTTGGGCAAGGATACCCCCAGTTGCATGGCCGACTCCAGTACCAACGGGCCCTGTACCGCCCATTGCCCACCGCCACTGGGCACGAAAATATTCACCAATCCTGCACTTAAAAAGGTAAAAATGGGCAATGTTGTACTGGTACTGATCGATACAAAAAAGTCAGAGATTCCATTGATCATGCCACTACCGACCATAATACCCATGATACCAAAATACAAGGGAAATTGGATCAAAATCCCTGCTGTGTCACCGATTGCTTCTTCAACAGCCATCAAAAAACTCTTAAAACTACCATGAAGCACCACTGCCAACCCCAGCATAAAAAAATTGAGCATGTTGGGTGTTATGTTCAAGGACTTTAGCGCTGGCAGATACTGTACCATGAAAGCAATAAGCACCAGTAGCCCAAATATACTCGCCATTCCTTTGGAAAAGTCCAGTTTTTCGGCACCTTTCAGGCCTTTTTTGTCCACGGATTGGAACTCATAGGCCTTCAATTCAATGGTTGTGGGTTCTGTCTTCTTTCCCAAGAAATAAACCAGCAAGGTTATCGCAAGGGCCACGATGGCAAACAACAACAAATTCCAAGAACTGAAAACGGTTAGCGATGTGGAAATCGATTCGGGCAATTGTGCAATCATCCCAGAATTGGGCACATCCTTCATCAATTCCTGCAAATGGCCAGGCTCCGATACCTTAATGGGCGCCGAACCACTAATGCCCCCATGCCAGACCATCAACCCCGAATACCCACAGGCACCTACCAATGGATAATTGATGGGAATACCCTTGGATTTGGCATATTCTCCCACTTTTCGAGCCAAAATGGCCCCAAAAATGAGGCCGAGTCCCCAATTGAAAAATGAGACCAACAATGTGGGCAAGGCCACAAGCACCGCTGCATTGGATGAATTGGAAACAAGTTTGGTGATACGCAGGATCAATAGCTCCACTGGTTTGCTCAACACCAACACGTGGCCCAAAACCAGGATCAACATCATTTGGTAGGCAAACACCAAAAGGCCATTGTTCCAAACACCATTTTCCCAAAAGGATAAAATTTTGAATAGATGTCCTTCACCGGTAGTGTCCTCCATAAAAAAGAAGGCCATAACCATGGTGAAAAAGGTGAGCAAAACGGCAATGGTGAACGGAGAGGGCAAAAACCTCCTAAAAATGTGCTCTATTACCTTTGTAAGGCCCAAAACGGTTTAGAATGGCAGATCGTCGTGATCTTCCTCGTTCAGGTCATCAACAGGTTCGAAAGCTTCCATGGGTGGAACCGGAGGCATATTATCGGCATTGGCTTCGGGCTGCAAGCTCTCGACCCTCCAACCTTGAATGGAATTGAAATATTTGGTTTCGCCTTGCGGATTTACCCATTCGCGACCCCTAAGGTTGATACTTACCTTTACCATTTGGCCCACACTGAAATTGTTCAGCAAATCACATTTATCCTGAACAAACTCTACCAAAATATGTTGTGGATATTGTTCCTCAGTGGTCACTACCATTTCTCTTTTTCTGAAACCATTGTTGCCATACGTCTTGGTTTCGTCTATCATTTTGATTCTTCCCTGAACTTCCATGTATGTTAATTTTTATTGAAATTCAAAAGTACATAAAATGAATTCCTTTAGAACCCGTTATTTCAACGAAGTATTAACATGTTTTCCATTTTCCGCTATCTTTAATTACAATTCGGCCAACCATGAACTTCAGTCCTAAACGGAAGACTTCCAATATCATCTTGCTGATCACGGCGTTCATCATTGTGAGTCTGATCCTTTGGAACACCAACAGTTTCTTCAAAAAGTTCAAGGAGGAGGAACGGTTGAAAATGGAAATATGGGCCACCGCACAATTGGAGCTGGTGCAATCCTCGGTGGACCAGGAGCTGGGCAATCTCACCTTAAAAGTCCTGGGCAACAACACTTCCACACCAATGATTTTGGTAAACGAAGAAGGTTCGTACAAAACACACAACATACCCGAAGAACGGGTGAACGATAGCAGCTATATCAAAAAAAAGATAGCACAGTTCAAGAATGAAAACGAACCGATCTTGATCATTCAGGATGATGAACTTTTGGAAACCCTTTATTATGGCAACTCCGAAGTGCTGAACAAATTGAAGTATTACCCCTTGGCCCTACTGTTGATCATCTTTCTTTTTGGCACGGTCATCTTCTTTTTCTTTAGGACCAACAAGGCCTCGGAACAGAACAAACTTTGGGCCGGTATGGCCAAGGAGACGGCCCATCAGATCGGAACACCGCTCACTTCGCTATTGGGCTGGAACGAACTGTTGAAAACAGAAGACATTAATCCCGAAGTGACCAAGGAAATTGGCAAGGACATCGATAGGTTACAGACCATTACCGAACGTTTCTCCAAAATAGGGTCCATCCCAGAGCTTCACCCGCACGATATCGTTGCGGAAACCAAGAAAGCATACGATTACCTCAAACAACGTAGCTCCAAATTGGTACATTTCTCGTTCAGCAGCAATACGGAGAGTGCTTTGGTCCCCTTGAACCCTCCCCTGTTTAACTGGAGCATTGAAAATTTGGTGAAAAATGGCATCGATGCCATGAGGGGCAAGGGCCATATTGCCATTCAAATTGAGCAAAAAGGACAAATTGTGAACATACTGGTCTCCGACACTGGACATGGTATCCCCAAAAGTGATTGGCAGAACATTTTCAACCCAGGGGTGACCTCCAAAAAAAGAGGTTGGGGATTGGGGCTATCACTGGTAAAAAGAATTGTGGAAGAATACCATAAAGGAAAAATTAAAGTATTTTCGTCTAGTAAGGAAGGAACAATCATGCAAATTTCCCTAAGAACAAATGAACAATGACACATGGCAAAGGAAAAAAATCTTGTACTGAAGGAAGCTGATATTACCAATAACTGCCCCGAATGTTATAACCAGGAACTGAAGCTCACCTTTTTTCAAAAACACACGTACAACGCATTCTATCATCGAACCACCAACGAGGTGACCCATGAAATCAAATGCAAAAAATGCGACTCGGTCATTTATCCGGTCAATTGGACACCGGATATTGAACGTGTCTTTGATTATTACAACAAATTGGTAAGTCCCGACAGGCCGTCGGTGCGTTTTACAACACTTTTCTTTATTATTTTGATCTTAATGATCGCTCTGGTGGGAGCCGGAGTCTACTTCTATTTGGAAAGTCTTAAGTAAGCGCAGCCCTTATTTCTTCCGCTACTTTTTCAAATGCTTCGGGCGTAAGGCTTTCCTTATGTTGAAAGGTGGCATTGGCCATACTTTGGAGGGGAATCAAGTGTACGTGCACATGGGGCACTTCCAATCCAATGACCGTCATTCCCACCCGTTTGCACGGTACCGCTTTCTCTAGGGCAAGCCCCACTTTTCTTGAAAAGGCCATAAGTTTCATATAAGAAGCCTCGTCCATTTCCAAGATTTTATCCACCTCTTTTTTGGGAACGCACAATGTATGTCCCTTGGCATTGGGATTGATGTCCAAAAAGGCGAAGTGATCGTCGTCTTCCGCTATTTTGTAGCAAGGGATGTCCCCATTGATGATTTTTGTAAAGATGCTGGCCATTTTGATTGGGTTATGGGAATAAAAAAATCCCGTTCTTCAACGGGATTAAATATACTGAATTTTAATTGCTGTTATGATCGCGATATATCCAATATTTCCAGTTTCAAGGTACCATTCGGCACTTTGATCTCGGCCACATCGCCCACCGTTTTTCCCAAAAGGCCCTTACCGATTGGAGAGGTCACAGAAATTTTACCTGTCTTAAGGTCCGCCTCACTCTCGGCCACCAAGGTATATTTCATTTTCATACCGTTGCCCTGATTTTTCAGCGTTACGGTGGAAAGCACCAATATTTTCGACGTATCCAATTGGGATTCATCGATCAATCGGGCATTGGCCAAGGTCTCTTCCAATTTGGAAATCTTCATTTCCAAAAGTCCCTGCGCTTCTTTAGCAGCATCATATTCGGCATTTTCCGAGAGATCACCCTTATCCCGTGCCTCGGCAATGGCCTGCGACGCTTTTGGACGTTCCACATCTTTGAGTTGGTTCAACTCGTCCCTCAATTTCTTCAATCCTTCCGGAGTATAGTATGATACATTACTCATTTCTTCAATTTTTTAATGCAAAGGAACATTGAAGAAAATCAATATAATTTCCCCAATGTCACTTGCTTTACAAATACAAAAAATCCTCAACGATACCCATGACCTGCATGGTTTTTGCGAGGATTTAACGCAAATATAGGTAAATTTTGATCAAATTTGCAGCAGTAACGACATGAATCGAGCACTATGAGGCACTTTTGGAGATTACTCCTTTTATTTATCTTAATATCCTGTAGTTCAGATGGTACCAACAGGAATCCCTATTTACAAGAGGTGAATTTTCGATATGAAATCAACTTGAACCTTCCATTGTACAGTGACCTCAACAACATTGGCAATCCGGTTTATATTGGGAACAATGGTGTGGGCACGAGGGGAGCCTTTGTAATTAAGTCCGGATTGGATAGCTTTTATGCCTTTGAAGCCAGTTGTCCCAATCATGCCCCGAACAATTGCTCCACGATGGCCATCGATGGGCAAAATGTGGTCTGTGCTTGCGAAGGCTATACCTACAGCCTCCTTTCTGGGCAATTTTTGAATCGCCCAAGTGATGGAAAAAGATATTACGATCTGTTGTTCTACAATACCACCCGAAGTGGCAATTTAGTCATAATTTCCAACTGATCAAATAGTTCCGAGAATATTATCCATGACCCAACTGGTATGAAGGCCGGTTTTTCCGGTGGAGGGGTGCAAACCTTTGCCCAGTAAATGGTTTTTGATGTTTGCCACATGAAATTCCTGTATATGTTCTGGGTTTGGAATTTCAATTGTTTGAACACCAACATTGTTTTCCAAAACCAATGGAGCCTCGTCCAACACCGAAAAATTGATCTTACCAACTGAACCCAAAATTTCAACCTTATCTTCTCGGTCCTTTGTTCCAAAATCCCATAATCCTGAACCAGTTGCCCCATTTTCATGCAACCAAGTGGCCGTTACCGAATCATATGCGGTATACAACCCCAATTTATTTTGTGCCCTTCCTTCTGCTGTTTTGATATCTCCCAAAAGAAAGGCAAACAAGTCCAATCCGTGACTGGCCAAATCATCAAAATAGCCTCCTTTTGCGATGTTATGGTCTGTACGCCAATTGTAAGTGCCGCTTACATCCATGTCGTTTGGCGGTTTCGTCTTTTTCCAATGAATGTGTTCCACAGTCCCAATCAATCCCTCCTCCAACCACTGTTTTATTTTAAGGAACCTCGGTAGGGAACGCCGGTAATAGGCAATGAACAATGGGATGTTCTTGGTCTGGAAGGCCTGAAAAATTTCCACGCTGTCTTGATACGTAGGTGCCATGGGCTTTTCAATACAGCAAGGTTTGCCCGCTTCGGCCACTTTAAGCGCATACTGTTTATGCGAGTCTGGTGGTGTGGCAATATAAATGGCATCAATCCCAGGATGGGCAATCACCTCATCCGCATTGTCGGTCCAAAAAGGAATACCATGCCTTTCGGCATATTCCCTTGCTTTGTCCAGATTTCGCCGCATAACCATGGACACTTCAAAACCGGGGGTGTTCAAATAGGCGGGCACACTTTTCTTTTCGGCTACGCTACCGCAACCAATTACGCCCCACCGCAATGGCTTTTCAGTTGTAAAATGAAAATGGGATTCTGACATTGGGTTAAAAATACAGAATCCCATTCATTGGTGATCATTAAAAATTGAAGGTAGCACCTACCAAAAAGTTGATACCTGCCTGGGGATAGTACCCAGCTCCTTCAATAGTGGTCACTGTTCCAGGGTTGGAAAAATCATCATCGTAGGTAAAGAAATACCCGTTGGATACGATATCCGCATCAAAAATGTTGTTCACCAATCCCGATAGTACAATGCTTTTTATGAAAGAATTGGTATTGATCTCATACTGGATATTGAAATCGGTTTGGGTGTAACTGTCCAAAGTGGATTCTTCGGAATCAATATTCCCCATATACTGTTTGCCCACAAACTTGGACAGCAAGGACAATTGCAAATTTGTCTTAGGCTGAAAGACCAAAATGTTGCCCACCACCAATTGGGGGGAATAGGCGATATGGGTATTGCCCAAATTTTGGAGTACCCCGTCACGCTGAAAATAAAAGTCAATGTTTCGGTTGTCACTGAGGGCCAAATTAGGTTGCCATACAAATTTGGGTGACAAACGCACATTGGCATCCACTTCCAGTCCCAAACGGTAGCTGTCCCCTACATTAGATCTAAGGGGCGCACCAACATCATTAAGTTCTCCAGTGAGCACTAATTGATCCTTATAGCGCATGTAATAGATATTGGTGTTCAACTGAAAATCAGGTGAAATATAACGCCAGCCGAGTTCAAAATCGTTCAACTTTTCGGGCCTTGGGCTGCCATTCTCGTAATCGTTTCGATTGGGTTCCCGGTTGGCCCTAGCATAGGAGAAGTAGAAATTGTTGTTCCTGTTCAGATCAAAGGTGACCCCTGCTTTTGGATTGAAGAAATTGAAGGTGTCATCTACCAATCCGGTATCCTCCCCATTGGCCTGGTACCCTACCCTTCGGTATTGCAGATCACCAAAAATGGACCACTTCTGGTTTAATTGATAATTGGCTTTTGCGTAACTATTAAAATCTGTTTTGGTGGAATTGTCATCATAGTATCGATCACGAATTTCGCTGTCACTGGCATAACGGGCCCAGATAATTTCCCCAAAATGATCTCCTTTGTATTCGTTGTATCCCCCGCCCAAAATCAACTTAAGGTCGTCGTTGGTGTAGGTGGCTGAAAATACAGTGCCATAAAAATCATTGTCCAGCCAACGCCGTCTGATCAGGTCGGTAGAATTCACGGTCTCTCCTCCAACAACAATGGGTTCCAACCCATAATCACCAAAGTCCTCATCCTCCCGGTATTGCTCAAAAAAACCACGACCTCGGGTATAGTGCAATGCCAAATGGGTAGACCAATATGGACTTAGGTTCTCGTTCCAATGCAATTGAAAATGGTCCTGCTTATAATTGTCCACCTCGTTGTCATAAAATTGGGTATTCCCATTTTCATCGGTGTACAAACCAGCCGAATTGAAGGTACGATTGGTCTCCAACTCCTCTGCGGTAATTCCGTTCCAGGCTTGGTAAGTGATTTCATGTCCACCAAAGAGAAGCGCCTTTACCAGTGTATTTTCATCTTTGTAGACCCCCTGTAAAAAATAGGCATCGAGATCAGCCCTGGCGCGATCCACATACCCATCCGAATTAATTCGGGACAACCGTCCGGAAAATTCAAAATGATCGTTGATCAACCCCGTACTGAACTTGACATTGTTTCGCAGCGTGTTGAAACTTCCGATAGAGGAAGAAATACTGGCATAGGCCTCTTCCGAATACGCATCGGTGAGCATATTCAAACTGGCCCCGAAAGCACCGGCGCCATTGGTTGAGGTTCCAACACCACGTTGCAATTGCAAGCTCTGTGTGGAAGAGGTAAAATCGGGCATGTTTACCCAAAAAGTCCCCTGCGATTCGGCATCGTTGTAGGGTACGCCATTGATGGTCACATTGACCCGGGTCGCATCGCTACCCCGCACACGGATGCTGGTGTAACCGATTCCTGCCCCAGCATCTGAGGTGGTGACCACGGCTGGCATAAAATTCATGAGAATGGGAACATCCTGTCCCAAATTCCGTGGAGCCAATTGTTCCTTTTCCAAATTGGAGAAGGTAATCGGGAACTCTTTGGTGACCCGGATGGCCTGGACCAATACTTCGTCCAAGACTTGTAATTTTTCTCCAATCCTAACATCTAATTTTAAGTCCGCATTCAGGATTATTTCTCTTTCGATAGGATAAGGTGAAATAAAACTAAACACTAGAACATATTTTCCTTTTTCCAAATTGAGTTCATAATACCCATTAAAATCGGTGGTTGTTCCTTTCTGAGATCCTTTAACTAATACGGTAACCCCTGGAAGAGGATTACCAATTTCATCGTAAAAATTTCCAAATACTTTGAATTTTTGTTGTGCATTTGTAGTTAGCACAAACCCTAAAAGAGCGACGGTTGTGAATAAAGTTTTCATTCGTAAAAATGTTACGAATAAAAGGGGTCATTATTCTGGTTTAACTTGATTTTTGTTTCCAAAGAAACGTTGAAATTCCATGAAGCGACTAGCGCGATTCCCTTGGCAGCATTACCCGCCCAGGTTCATTGGGTATAATCTCAGCCTTTTTGCAAAAGCACCCCTTTGAGATGAAACAAATGTACATTGTACGTATCACATTTCATAGATTCAATTCCTATTTTTTATGTGACACCTACAACATCCATAAAAAAAGAAAGGCCGCCAAAGCAGCCTTTCAATTTTGCCAACACATGGTCACAAGGAAATAAGACCATGCTCAAGGTCAGCAGAAATGGATAATACCAAGGTTAGTGTTCATATAGCATCATCCCGATTTTTTGTGTTCATTCCTGTTCTTTTTTTGTTTCACATACGAAACCAACATATATATTGCCATGGCCAAGGAGACCATGTTGAAAAACAAAATCACTTTAAAAAGCATACTCAACTTTTTTGTACAGCTTACACACCAATGGTTAAAAGAAAGCCGCACAGAGTGTACGGCTTTCATACCAAATCAACCAACCTAAATTGAGACTTCCCGCAAGGATTGTCTTCTTTAAATTATGTGATTGAAACAATTGGTTCAATTACAATAATTCCATTTAGAGTATACCTATTGGACACTACTTGTTGAATTAGGTCACAAAAAATCAAAAAAAAAATCCGCTGCCAGTGTGGCAACGGATCAGAAAATATGCTTGTACTTGGTTTTTAGGCCTGGTGCGTGGGCTTCAACAAATCGTTCACCGTTTTCACCGGATTGAAGGTCACCAAGGGTACTTCCACAAATAGTGTATTCCAAAAAGCCATGGCACCGTTCCATAACCCTGGAAGCTCTAGGGCCTTTAACTCCTTGCCCTCTTGGGTTTTACCAGTTATGAAACCTTGTTTTTCATCCACATAGTTGAGCAAATCGTACTTTTCACCCTTAAAATTGCGTACGCCGCAAACTAAATCGACCGGGTTAAAGTGAGTGGAATTTTTGAGGATGCCGGCCTGTTCAGAGTCATCCATATCTACTTGTGCCGATTCAATGATCTGCAGTGAAATGTTTCCTTCCGAATCTTTAATCCAAAAGGGACCTCCTCCTGGTTCACCTTCATTTTTTACCATGCCGCAGATACGGATAGGCCTATTCAATCTATCTTTTAAAATGTCGCGTTGGGCATCTACATCCAAATCTTCATAATTTTTGGGCATTCGAACATTGAGGTCCTTTTCCAAAAACGATTTGATCTCATCCAATTTGTCGATGGGTGTATCGTTGCCATCCAACATTTCCGCATAACCAAACGCTTTGTCCTGAACCTTTTTCAAAACGCCGGCCAACATTTTCTTGCTATTGGCGACCGCTTCCAAATTACTGTCTATGACCACATTATCGATGTTCTTGATGAAGATGATATCGGCATCCTGATCATTAAGGTTCTCGATCAATGCACCATGCCCTCCGGGGCGGAACAAAATGGATCCATCACTATTCTTGAACGGCTTGTTCTCCAAGTCTACCGCAATGGTATCGGTGGAAGGCTTTTGGTTGGAATAGCCAATATGAAATTTGGTATCCGTGGAAGCTGATATTTTGGGTGAAACCGTTTTTTCTTCCGCATTGAACATCTCATCGTGCTGTTCGGATACGGTAAAGTGCAGATGTGCTTTTACATCCGTTTTGGCGTACAATGCCGCTTCCTTCAAATGCTCTTTGAAGGGTGTTGCAGTCTCAGACCCATACTTGTGAAACGGAAGCAAACCTTTGGGATAAAAGCCATAATTCAAGCCATCTTCAGACAGCATCTCTTTTACAAAAAGATAGGCCTCTTCATCCTTATTTTGAGCTTTCCCTTTAATCCGGTCCATGATCAACCCATAAAAGGGCAACTTATCCATGTGGGTGGTGAACTTTTCCGCCTCTTTGTCTCCAGTTCGTTCCAAATAAGCCGCCAATGTTTCCTTTTTGTGATCAAAAGCATCCAAAAAGTTGAACATCGCCTTGAACATACGGGAGGCCGCCCCAGAGGCCGGAACGAATTTTAAAAGGTCCAAATTGCCGCGATTATCCTCAAAATATTGGATAAGGTCCTTCTGTTCCCCATCGGAGAACCTAAGAATACCGTTGCCCACTACCGCGGCTTTTACCAACTCCACAAAGGGGATTCCCTCTTTGAAGGTTTCAATTTGACGGATGACTTTTTCTTTGGGGATACCCTTGGATTTCAATTGTTCCAAGTCGTTTGGAGTAAATTCGATCATGTTTTGGAGAAGTTTATCAATGTGTTCAATTGCTGTGGCAAGTCGTGTTGCCTTATCTCCCTTTAAAATAATAAAATTCCTGTTATATTTTTCCAGCGCTTCCTTGAAATACGCAAACATTCGTTCCCGCTCATCGGGTTTGTCCCTTAAATCGTCCGCCACCCAAGGGGTATCGATGTACGTCAGGAAATAAAGTTCATATTGGTTTTTGATGGCATATTTTTCCAAAATAGGATCACAGGTCCCTGTATAATAGGCTTCGGAATATACCTTGGTTTCCAAAAGATCGGTATCGCAGACCAACACTTTATGGGCCGTTTTGGCCAATCGGTTCTCCAACTCCATCTGGCCGTAGGCTATGGGGACCAAATCCTTGGGCTCACAGGTTTTTTGTTCCCTGTCCCATTTGTCTTGAAGGTACTCCCGTGCATATTCGGGCACCCATTCCGTATTGTAATGATCGGCCAATTGTCCCGCCAGTGTCGTCTTTCCTGTAGATTCGGGTCCAAAAAGGACCACTTTTATGAGGTTTGAAGGCTCCTGCCCAAGTTTTTCTTCCATGCTAGATATCCCTGAATGGCCAATATGGTAAAAATGAGGTATTGCAGTGAAAACATACCCCATCCCCTATACGCATACAAAGGTACGGTAATCAAATCACCCAAAATCCACAAGGTCCAGTTTTCAAGTTTTTTGTTGGCCATATACCACATGGCGGTAAAAAATACACCAGAGGTAAATATGTCGATATAATTGGTGGTCTGTATTTCTGCACCAAAGGCTTTATAAACTCCATAAGTGACCAACATGGTGAGCAGGAAGAACCCAAACCCAATCCACTTTTCCCTTTTATTGGTCCTCGTAATATGAACCACTGGTTGACGGTCGTCCTTTCTTCTGGCCCAGTTCCACCAACCATAAATACTCATGATGGAATAGTAGAAATTCATCATCATATCTCCGAACAAGCGATCCATTAAAAAGATATAGGTGGTGATCACCGTGGCGACCAATCCCGTGGGATAGACCAAAATATCTTCCTTTTTGGCATAGATCACACTGGCAATCCCGAAGAAAAAAGCGGTGGCTTCCAGAATGATCAAAGAGAGTTCCCGATCTTCGTACGGCCCAAGAAAAAAATCAAAAATGGGGTTCATAATCGCTTCTGTCAGATTTAACGATCTTCATCCCCAACACCACATGATCCAAGTCCATAAAAGCGCCCTTGATTTCCGCTTGCAGCAAGTTCATAACCGTATCATAATCACCATAAACCTGGGTACTTAACGGATTTTCCAGAACGGTAAGGCCCGAAGCCCTTAATTTTTTGATAAAATGGATAATGGGAGTTTCAAAATCATCCTGCAAGGGGGTGAGGGTGAGCTCAACAGAAATTTTCATGGACATTAGTTAGGTAGGGCAAAGCTAACAAAAAGAAACGGTCAACCACCCATCATTTTGAGGGCATAAACACAGGTAAATCCCTCAAATTCCAAAAATTCGACCCCATAATGGGATTTTTTGCCTTTGTATGTGATTTCCGCTACCGTTCGTGTTTCCTCGAAGGAAAAATCAATCACATTGATATGTTGCAAAAAACTGAGCCCCTGCTGGGCATAAATTTTATAGAGGGATTCCTTGGCACCCCACACAATGGTCAGTTTTCGAATGATCGCTTCAGTGTTGGCCAGGGTCCTGTACTCTTCAATGGGGGTGAATTTATGGGCAATCCGCAGGATTTTGTCCCGCTGCATTTCAATATCGATCCCCACCTCGTCGGTTTCACTGATGATCACCCCGGTAAAATTGTGTGAATGGGTAATGGAAATGAAATTGCCATCCCGCAAATGGGGCTTTCCAAAATCATCATACACCAAATCGAAATCACTATAGCCTGCAAGGGCCAAAAGATGCCGAATACTTAAAAAAGCCCTACGATGATCTTCGGATTTCATTCCATCCATCCGATCTTGGCAATGCGGGGTCAATGCCACATTCTTGCCCAGTTCGGCCTCTGGTTCGGTCACTTTCCAAATGTATACGTTGGTAGTCGGGGAAACTGTTATGGTTTTGTAAATGGGCATAACCAAAAGTTAAGCGTTTTCGTATCTTTGTCGCGCTATAAAAGCGAAGCTACAAAAGTTAATCAATATAAAGTATGAGTACAAAGACAATTCCATATGTACCCTACAAGGTAAAAGATATATCCCTTGCGAATTGGGGAAGGAAGGAAATTGAGTTGGCCGAGGCCGAAATGCCGGGACTGATGGCCTTGCGGGAAGAGTATGGCAAGGAACAACCCTTGAAAGGTGCGCGGATTGCCGGATGTCTGCATATGACCATCCAGACCGCAGTGCTTATTGAGACCTTGGTGGCACTTGGTGCCGAGGTAACTTGGAGTTCCTGTAATATTTTCTCGACCCAAGACCATGCCGCTGCTGCCATTGCCGCTGCTGGAATCCCTGTGTATGCATGGAAAGGCATGAACGAGGAGGAATTTGATTGGTGCATTGAGCAGACCTTGTTCTTTGGGGAGGACAGACAACCGTTGAACATGATCTTGGACGATGGCGGTGACCTTACCAATATGGTTTTGGACAAATATCCTGAATTGTCTTCTGGGGTAAAGGGCCTTTCCGAGGAGACCACCACCGGTGTTCACCGTTTGTACGAGCGTATGAAAAAGGGCACATTGCCCATGCCGGCCATCAACGTGAACGATTCTGTGACCAAATCAAAGTTCGACAACAAATACGGTTGTCGCGAAAGTGCGGTTGATGCAATTCGCAGGGCCACGGATACCATGTTGGCAGGAAAACGTGTAGTAGTGGCAGGATATGGTGATGTTGGAAAAGGAACTGCTGCTTCGTTCCGCGGGGCTGGTGCCATTGTAACCGTAACGGAGATCGACCCCATATGCGCCCTACAGGCCTGTATGGACGGCTATGAAGTGAAAAAATTGGAAAATGTGGTCGGAAATGCCGATGTGATAATCACTGCAACGGGCAACAAGGACATCATCCGTGAGGAGCATTTCAGGGCCATGAAGGACAAGGCCATCGTTTGTAATATCGGGCATTTTGACAATGAAATTGACATGGCCTGGTTGAACCGAACCTACGGAAATACAAAGGACGAAATAAAACCACAGGTGGACAAATATACCATTGATGGAAAGGATGTGGTTGTGCTTGCCGAAGGGCGCTTGGTGAATTTGGGCTGTGCCACTGGCCACCCCAGTTTTGTGATGAGCAACTCGTTTACCAACCAAACTTTGGCGCAAATCGAACTGTGGAACCACAGCGACAAATATGCGAATGAAGTGTACACCTTACCCAAACATTTGGATGAAAAAGTGGCACAATTGCATTTGGAGCGTTTGGGCGCCGAACTTACGGAACTGAAGCAAGATCAGGCCGAGTACATTGGCGTATCGGTGGAAGGTCCCTTTAAACCGGACTATTATCGTTATTAATTCGACTATCCCTTTAAAAATAAAAACCCATGGCTTTCACCATGGGTTTTTTTATGGGTATTTCGGCTTAATCTGCCAAAAGGGCCTCGCCGTAATAGCAGGTTTTATGTTCCTTTAAAATTGCCAATCCTTCTTCCTTGTTGTTCATGGGATCGATCTTGATTTGTTCACCATTGGGCATGTACACAATGTAGAACCCTTCCTCAAATGAGGATAACTTGATGATTTCCCCATTTGGACGTATGGCATTCCATGATTTTTCGTCCGGCTTATAGAACAATTCCAATTTCTTGCCTTGCTTTGGTCCCTCGACCACAGTAATCTGTACCCGGTTTTTAGTAGCCACCATTTCAAAAGTATTACCATCATGCTCCACCATTTGGGTTTCAATTTCCCCATCTTTCATGGCAATCGGATTTGATCCCGACCAGAATTCGATAACATTAAAGATCAAGGCATCGCCCAAGAAAAACAATCCATAAACTGGAACAATGTTCAAACCCCAAAAAATGAGGTTGTCCAAAAATTTACTGTCGGTGACTCCTTGGTTCCAATCTTTCAGGTTGTTAAAGGCACTAAACGAACCCAAACAGCTGGTAAACAAAATGGAACAGGCCAGCAATGAAGAAATAATAACTTTTTTCATGATAAATGATTTATGGTTAATGACTTTAAAGCTACTAAAAAGATTTGGTTGACTGATAGGCTTCTTTTACACAATGCTGAAAATTTTAAAGACCTTTAGTTACAGATCGCTACCTTTATGATCTATTAAAACGCTTATGGACAACACTTGGTACGAAATTAAAAATATGGATGCGGTGGATTCTCCATCTGTGGTTCTTTATCTGGATCATTTAAAGTTCAATGTAAAAGAAATGATCGGCCTGGTCAATGGTGACCTTTCTCGATTAATGCCCCACATCAAGACCAACAAAATGCCCAAAGTAATGGAGCATCTCTTGGCTTCGGGTATTACCAACTTTAAAGCTTCGACCGTAGCCGAGGCTGAAATTGCTGCCGAAGCTGGTGCCAAATCGGTATTGATCGCCCATCAATTGGTGGGTCCCAAGATCGACCGTTTTTTAAATTTGACCAGTCATTTTCCAGAAACCGAATTTTCAACGTTGATCGATAATATTGGTAGCGCGGAACTGCTCAACCAAAAAGCGGAGGAAAAAGGACTCACCGTTCCCATTTATATTGATATCAACAATGGAATGGATCGTTCCGGTATCAAAATCGGACCTCAGTTAGATGAACTTACAGACTATTTAAAAATATGTAAATCGTTACACCTGAAAGGACTGCATGCCTACGACGGCCATCTCAGGGATGTAGATTTTACCATCCGAAAGCAAAAAATCGAAACCGGCGTTAAAGATGTTGACGCCTATTTTGAAGCCCTGCGCATCGACCATCCTTCTGCCGAATTGATTTGTGGGGGAACTCCATCCTTTACCTCACACGCACTACAACAACAACGAATCACCAGTCCCGGTACCTGTGTCCTTTGGGATTGGAGCTATGCAGAAAAATTGTCCGAACAAAATTTTAAGTATGCTGCGTTGTTGGTTACCCGTATCATTTCTAAACCAACGGAGGGGATAATCACCGTGGATCTTGGACATAAATCCGTTGCTGCTGAAAACCCAATCGATAAGCGAGTAAAATTTCTCAACTTGGATAATTATGAACTCCTTTCACAAAGTGAAGAACACGGCGTGATCAAAGTGGCGGATTGGGATGCTTGGAAAGTGGGCGATGTGCTGTACGGTGTTCCCTATCACATCTGCCCGACCATTAACCTACATGATGAGGTTTCCGTAATTGAGGATGGTTTGAAAAAAGACACTTGGGAGATTACGGCCCGTAAAAGAAGACTTACTTTTTGAGCATAAAAAAAGCCCTGCAAATGCTGGGCTTTTCAATTTTATATGGTGGCAGTATTTAGGCTTGGAAAGGCTCGATGGAAACATAGGATTTTCCACCAGCTTTTTTCTCAAACTTAACGATACCGTCTACCCTGGCATGCAAAGTATGGTCTTTGCCCGCGTATACGTTGTCTCCAGGATTGTGCTTGGTTCCACGTTGTCTAACGATGATGTTACCAGCAACAGCGGCCTGGCCACCAAAAATCTTAACGCCCAAGCGTTTCGATTCTGATTCCCTACCGTTTTTTGAACTACCTACACCTTTCTTGTGAGCCATGATATCTAAATTTTAGTTCTGTTCTTATTTGCTTAATGCTTCGATCAACTCGGCTTTCTTCATGGAAGAGTAACCGGTAATGTCCTTGGCCTTGGCCATATCTCTCAATTCAGCTACTGTTTTGGCACTTAGGTCCTCAGTTGCTTTTGGAGCTTCTTTTTTTGGAGCTTCCGCCTTTGGGGCTGCGGCTTTTTTAGGCTCGGCAGCTGGCTTTTCCTCCTTGGCCTTTGCAGGAGCCGCTTTCTTGGCACCTTTGGCAACAATACTTTCAACCACGATCTCGGTCAAATATTGTCTGTGGCCGTTTTTCTTTTGGTAACCTTTACGTCTTTTCTTTTTGAAAACGATTACCTTATCTCCTTTAAGGTGCTTAACAACTTTGGCCTCTACGGCTGCACCTTCTATGACTGGGGCGCCAATGGTAACGTTTCCTCCATCTTCCAAAAGAAGAACTTTATCGAAGGTAACTTTTTTACCTTCCTCTTCTTGCAAACGGTGAACGTACACTTTCTGGTCTTTTGCAACTTTGAATTGCTGCCCTGCCATCTCTACAATTGCGTACATAATTCCTTGATTAGATTAAAATTATTTCGCTTTATCAAAATTAGCGGGTGCAAATATACTGCTAAATCCTTAATCCACAAGTATTATTCTGGCATTTGGCCCTATTTTTTTGCGTTGTTGGAAGATTTGAACAATTGCATAAAGGATAGGGTGAGCACCAAGGTGGTGGCAAAGCCCATTATGGCAACCGTAAAGAACACAATTCCCTGGAAATTCTTGTAATCCTTGGCCCATGCCGAGGAGAGGTTGTCCAAAAATTCAGTATCCAGTTCGGTGGCATAAATGGCGAAAAAAATGGTGAACAGCAACGTGGCCACAAAACCTGTGGTAACTCCGGCCGTAAAGCCGCTGCCATAACTAAAACCCTGACCTTGTTTTAGCTTGGTGTATTTTATGGTCTCATAAATGCCAAATCCCGTAATGAACCCATTGAACAGACTGTAAAAAACATTGGTATGTTTACCCATGAGGGCCAAAATCAAAAAGTAAGCGATCAATACGGCGCTGGTCACAATTCCGAATCGAATGGGAAGCGTCAATTTTTTCATTATGTAGCTTTTTGGAAGTTGAGTTTAAGTTACTGAATGTTTGGCAAATATTGTGCGAAACGCCCTAAAAAGAGTATCTTCATTTCCGCCAATTTTCGATTTTAACCTATATTTAGTGTAACATCAATCCAAAAATGGCTACCAACCTTTTTGTAACATCTATATTTAAATACTGACTATTACGATGAAAAAACATGTGTTTTCTGCATTATCGTTGCTCTTTATTGGCGGTTTGCTTTCTGCCCAGGAAGTGAACTTTGAAGAGTACGATCTGGACAATGGGCTCCACGTGATCCTGCACCAGGACAATTCTGCTCCCGTAGTGACCACATCGGTCATGTACCATGTGGGTTCCAAAGATGAAGACCCGGACAAAACGGGATTTGCCCACTTTTTTGAACATTTGCTCTTCGAGGGCACCAAAAACATTGAAAGGGGCGAATGGGACAAGATTGTTTCCTCCAACGGGGGTACCAACAATGCCAACACCTTCTTGGACCGCACCTATTATTATGAAGTGTTTCCTTCCAACAGTTTGGAGGTTGGCCTTTGGCTGGAATCGGAACGCATGCTGCACCCGATTATCGGACAAGTGGGGGTCGACACCCAAAAAGAAGTGGTGCAGGAAGAAAGAAGGCTCAGAGTTGATAATTCTCCCTATGGCGCATTTTTTGAACAACTCCTCTCAAATCTTTATACCAAACACTCCTACCGATGGGGCGTGATCGGGTCCTTGGACCACCTGGCCAGTGCTACGCTCGATGATTTCAAAAAATTCAACAAGACCTATTATGTACCCAACAATGCCGTATTGGTGGTTGCTGGAGACATTGATACTGAGAAAACCAAGAAAATGATTGCCGATTATTTTGGTCCCATTCCAAGAGGTGAGGAAATCAAGCGGCCGAACATTCAAGAAGATCCGATTACCAATACTATTTTTGCCGAATACCGTGACCCCAACATCCAAATTCCAGCCATATTGTTGGCCTACCGAACTCCAGGACAGGGACAACGCGATGCTTACGTGATCAATATGATCTCCACCTACCTAAGCGATGGTGAAAGTTCCAAGTTGTACAAAAAATTGGTGGATGAGAAAAAGATGGCCCTTCAGATTTTTTCCGTGCCCATCGATGCCGAGGATTACAGTTCCTACATTGTGGGTGCGCTACCTGTGGGAGACAACACCATTCAAGAGCTTAAAAAGGAAATCGATGAGGAAATCCTAAAGATCCAGATGAATTTGATTTCCGAAAAAGATTATCAAAAATTGCAGAACAAGTTCGAGAACAATTATGTAAATGCAAACAGCAGTATTGAAGGGGTGGCCAATAATTTGGCCGAAAATTATTTGCTTAAGGACAACACCAACCTCATCAACACAGAAATTGACATTTACCGCTCCATTACTCGTGAGGAAATTATGGAAGTGGCCAAAAAATATTTGAAGGTGAACCAACGGGTAGAACTGGAGTATTTACCAACACAAAAAGATGCGAACTAAGATGAAAAAGTATATCCTATTTACCGTGCTGTCCCTTTTTATGGTGGCGGCCCATGCACAAATAGACCGAAGCAAACAGCCCAAACCGGGTCCTGCACCGGAAATCAATTTAAAAGAACCTGCCACTTTCGCGTTGAACAATGGACTCAAGGTATTGGTGGTCGAAAACCATAAATTACCAAGGGTCAGGATCCAATTGACCATAGATAATCCTCCCGTTTTGGAGGGTGACAAGGCAGGTGTTTCCAGTCTTACCGGAAGCATGTTGGGCAAAGGTTCCAAGAATATTCCGAAAGACGATTTCTATGAAGAAGTCGATTTCTTGGGTGCAACCATTTCCATTGGCAACCAAAGTGCGTTTGCAAGCAGCCTTTCCAAGTATTTCCCAAGGGTTCTTGAACTTCTGGCAGATGCTGCCCTTAATCCCGATTTTAAACAAGAGGAATTCGAAAAAGAAAAGGATTTACTGCTTACGGGATTAAAATCGGAGGAGAAGGATGTTTCTGCCATTGCGAATCGAGTAGAGGCAGCATTGGCCTATGGCAAAAATCACCCCTACGGCGAAATCACCTCGCAAGAGACTGTGAACAATGTCACGCTCATGGATGTGGAGCAGTTCTACCGTTCCTATTTTGTGCCTGCCAATGCCTATTTGGTGGTCATCGGCGATGTGGAATTTGAAAATGTGAAGGAATTGGTGACCAAATTCTTCACCCCTTGGTCCAAAGCCGTACCCCCATCGTTCACCTATTCTGACCCGACGGATGCACAGTACACCCAGATTAATGTGGTTGATGTGCCCAATGCCGTACAATCGGAAGTGACTGTGGAGAACATCACCAATTTGAAAATGAAGGATGCGGATTATTTGGATGCTTTGGTGGCCAATCGTATTTTGGGAGGTGGCTCACAAGCTCGATTGTTCAAAAACCTCCGCGAAGATAAAGGATACACGTATGGTTCCTATTCCGGAATTCGCGACAACAAGTACAGCCCCATGCGTTTCAATGCGTATGCTCAGGTACGTAATTCCGTAACCGACAGTGCCGTTGTACAGATTCTTGAAGAAATAGATCGGATCACATCGGAACCCGTCAGCGAAGAAGAATTGAAAAACGCCAAGGCCAAGTACGCCGGAAGTTTTGTAATGGCATTGGAACGCCCCGAAACCGTAGCCAACTACGCCCTCAATATTGAAACCGAAGGATTGCCCAAGGATTTTTACAAAACCTACTTGGAGCGATTGGATGCCGTTACTGTGGAAGATGTACAAAAGGCTGCCAAAAAATATTTCTCTACCAGTAATGCCCGTGTCGTGGTTACCGGAAAGGGAAGCGATATCATCGAAAATTTGGAAAAGGTTTCCTTTAAAGGCAAAACGGTTCCCGTGCTGTTTTACGATAAATATGCCAACAAAACCGAAAAACCGGATTACAGTGCAGCCATTCCCGAAGGTATGGATGCCAACACCATTTTGGAAAAATACATTGAGGCCATTGGTGGAAAAGCCAAACTGGACGGTGTGGAATCCTATTCCATGGTGGCCGAGGCCGAAATGCAGGGCATGAAATTGGAACTTGAAATGAAGAAGACCACCAAGGACCAGTTTATGCAAGACGTGAAAGTGATGGGCAACTCCATGTCCAAACAAGTTTTGGATGGTGATTCTGGCTACGCCGTGGTACAGGGCCAGCGCAAAGATCTTACGCCTGAAGAAATCGAAAAGGTCAAGGAAGAATCTTCAGCTTTCCCCGAACTGAATTATTTGGCAGCTGGCAATGTTACCTTGGAAGGTGTGGAGCAAGTTGGTGATTCCAAAGCCTACAAGCTTAAAATAAGTGATAGCAAATCTGCCTTTTACGATATGGAAACCGGACTTAAGGTTCAGGAAGTTACTACCCAAGAAGTGCAGGGACAGCAAATGACGAGCACCTTGGGGTATGGCGACTACCAAGAAGTATCCGGAATCAAATTCCCGTTCAAGATCATGCAGACCGTTGGGCCGCAAAGCTTCGAGTTCATGGTGAAGGAAATCAAAGTGAATGAAGGAGTGGATGCTTCGGACTTCAAATAATATTCAAATTAGAATAGAAAAGGGGCGCCATTTAGCGCCCCTTTTTTTATCCATAAATTAAAAGCTATACTGAACGAATGCCGATAAATTTCGACCGGGATCGTTTATGGGTACACGACCGTAGTCTGCCTGGTTGACAAAAGAGAAATTCAAATGGTTGTGGTAGGCCACATCAAAAATGTTGGAAGCCGCTACCCCAACAGTGAAATGTTGGAATGGTTTGGTTCCAAAACTCAGGTCCATAATTCCGTAACCATCGGTTGTCTGTTCTCCAAAGGAAGTGGCGATTTCCGATTGCTTTGAAGCAATCGTGTACGTGGCCTTTGCCCATACTTTTTCTCGTTGAAACCCTAAATTGAACCGGGTCACCAAAGGGGGTGTTAACGGAAGGGATTCATCCAAATCCTTGTTTTTGGCATACACATAGGACAGCTCTGTCTTGAAGTTGAAATCGGTCAAAAATCCCAAATCAACATACAACTCGAACCCGGTTTTATAGGCTTCATCCAAATTGATGAACCTTTTTACCTCCGTGGGCGGTGCCATCGGCATGTATTTCTTGTTGAGATCAGGATCAATCACAGGCACAATGTAATTGTCATAAATGGCATAATACACCGATGCCCCGTAATCCAAACGATTGAAAACATACCCTTCAAATGCTGATTTTGCTTTCATACCCATTTCGAATTGGTTGTTCACCTCGGCATCCAAATAGGGATTGCCCACATATTCGTAGGCATCTTGCCCAACGGTAAAATGGTTGATGTACCGTTCAATCATATTGGCCGAACGTACCCCACGACCATAGGCCAATTCGAAAAGCAGCTTGTTGTTGGCCATATATTTAAAGGATGCCGTAGTACTGATATTGTTCTCATTTCGAGTATCCAATTCGGGATATTCCGCCACAAAATCAGCAGCTGGGGCATCGATGGTGGAATGCACCAAATCATAACGAACTCCAACATTCATCAACAGTTTTTCGGAGAGAGGATACTTTCCTTCCACAAAGGCACCAAAATCATCAATTTGGGCATCTTGCCAAACCTCATCCACAAATTCCATGGGCGTGGGCAACAAATCCCCGTTCATATTCCGTTTCACCAAACGGGTTCGGTTACCTGTCCTGCCCACAGAAAAGGCATCGACCCCGGTATAGAGTTTAAGCTCTTGAACAGGTCGCCATTCCAATTCCAGTCTGCCGCCCAACGTAGTGGCATCAACCTCGGAGACGGCTTCCGTCATCATAAAACTGGGTCGTAACGCATTGGTCATCACATGATCCACTTTGGAACGGTACAATTTGGCGCTCAAACCTTTCAAAGTTCCGGTAAGGTCGGCCAATTTATAATCCAAGGACAACACATTGCTGTCATCGATTTCAGTGTCCATGGGCAAGCCGGCATGCAATACATCCCTCCCAAAAGATTGCCTGAACCCAACTTGGATTCGTTGTTTCCCATTCGGGTTAAACCCAACCTGCACCCCATAATCGGTGCTTTTAAAGGAAGAGGGCACTTCGTTGCCATCGCCATCCTCATAATTTCCAAAATCGCGGTACCCCACATTCAGGTTTACATCGAAGGCATCGGCCACATATTTGAGGTTTGCGAACGTGGTCAGGGCGTTGCCGTTGTTCTCTCCCCCAAAATTAACCTTGCCGTGGTAACCTTTTTCTTGTTTTTCCACTTCTTGGGTAACTAGGTTGATGATGCCACCAAAGGTGGGCCCATATCTAAAGGTGTACGGTCCTTTAACCACTTCGATTCTTTCTATTTCCTCCGGAATTACATGGGTGGTAATGGGATCCATACGGTTGGGGCAGGCATGCATAACTTTGGTGCCCCCATTGAACTGCACGTTCAATTGCTCGTATTGGGAGGCTCTGAATGAGGGATCGATGGCATAATTGCCCCTTTTGATCAGGGAGAATCCATTGATGTCCCTAAAAAGATCGGCCACATTCTTGGATTGCACCACCTTTTTCTCCGGCTCACTTTTAAACATGGAAAAAACAGGATCTATCTTGCTTTTTCCTTCCACCAGCACTTCGTCCAATTGCACTGGCTTTCGGGCAACACTATCGTTTACAGGTGCTACCTGCGCATAGGCCATACTGGCCCCAAAGAACAAAACACAGAGTTTTGTCATTGAACTTTTATTCATTGATTTTATGTTTAAGATTTTACAATTTGGGCATTCACAATTGCCCCGTTCGGGTGAATCTTAAACAATGGGAGGTTTGTTCAGGGAATAAATGAAGGTAAAGGAATAATGCTCCCGGTATGGGAACGTATTGCCATTTTGATGGTTTAATTCCTGTAATTGGAAATCGGGCAATTCCAAGTAAAACACCAACTGCTGTTCCCATCCAATTACCGGCATGGGTTGTTCGTCCTCATCGGTTTGGGCCTGCAACATTTTGGCCAGCATACATTTTCCGTCACACTTCAACTCGGGCTTGTCCTTGTTCTCGCAGAGCCGTTCAATAAAACCTTCGCGATCGACGCTGTAATACACATACATGGAGGAAAACCGGAGATTGCTTATCATAACCAATGCTATGAAAAGCACAATGTAAAACCCTTGGATTTTATTTGAAACACCGGCTCGATTCAATGTGTAGGCAACATCTTTGAAGTGCAAATGTAACCATCCAAGGAATTCCTTTATGTGACAAAAGTCACTTTGAACATTGCTTCATTTTCTTATGTTTAAACCCTTAATGACACTCTTCAAATGGTTATTTTTGACCTTAAATACCTATCCATGAAAAATATATTGATACTACTGGTTTGTTCAGTATTTGTTTTAACAACTGCATGCAAAGAAGAAAAAAAAGTAGATGAAGGCCCATCCCAAATGGAGCAAGTACTTGCCGTACATGATGAGGTAATGCCCAAAATGAAGACCATCGGCAACTTGGTCGGTGAGCTTAAGAGCAAGGTGGACTCCACAGCAATGGGACAGCAGTATGAAGTGGCCATGAAAGACCTTCAGAATGCACATAAATCCATGATGGATTGGATGCAGAATTTCGGGACCCGTTTTGATCAGGATGATATTCGGATGAAAAAGGAACTGACCGAACAAAAGCAACTATGGCTAGACGAGGAGGAACTAAAAGTAAAAGCCCTTAAAGAAGAAATAAACGGAAGTATTGAACGGGCCGAGGCCCTTTTGAACAAAACAAAAGAAAACTGATCAATTGTTCCACCGAAGGCTTTCCATGATTCTACGGATATCGTTCTCCAGGTATTTTGCAGCGGGAAGAATGGAATCGTAATTGGGTTTTGCGTAGAAATACAAGGAGCCCGTTACAAAATGATTGATGCTATCGGTGACGTAAAATTGGGATTGTGACGCGGCATTTCCGCTCACTTCGTAGAACATTCCATAAACCCCGACTTCGGGATGGCTGTATTCCTTCGGTAAAATCTGATCCGCCTTTACCACGTGTTCATATGTGAGTTTTTCTGCGTCGATCATCAGCTCCCGTAAGTTCCCTTCCACCTTTTTATAAGTAAGAAATATTGATCCTTTCATTTGAGGGTAATCCAGCACTAAGGAACAATCGTTATTTTCCTTGATTTGGGACAGATTGTTCTGGTCGAAGGTATACGGACAGTCCAAATTTGTCTGCAAATAGGTCCCTTCTGGATACTCCAAACGGAGCATTGCCTTTGGTTTTGGCAGTACATCCTCTTTACAGCCCACGGCTAAAACTATAAGAACCAATCCAAATAAAAGGCTATTTCTCATTGGGCAAAATTACTTTAATGCGTTTTAATCTTTTTTTGTCCAGGCTCTCTACCACAAATTGGTACTCATTGAAAAAAACCTTTTCTCCCATTTTTGGAAAACTGCCCGATATTTCAAGTACAAACCCTGCAATGGTCTCGGACTCCCCTTTTTTACTTTCAAATTCTTCCTCATCTTCCATCTTTACCACACGATAAAAATCCTTGAGTGCGGTCTTCCCGTCAAACACATAGGTATGGTCGTCCAATTTGGAGAAGATCAGGTCTTCATCATCGAACTCATCGCTGATATCCCCGACAATTTCCTCGATAACATCTTCCAAGGTAACAATCCCGGAAGTGCCTCCATATTCATCCACGACCACGGCCAAATGGTTTTTCTTTTCCTGAAATTCAAGCAAAAGATCGTCCAATTTTTTATTTTCTGGCACAAAATAAGGTTCTCGGATCAGCGACATCCAATTGAAACTTTTCCTTTCGATATACGGCAAAAGATCTTTTACATAAAGTACGCCCAAAACGTTGTCCATGTTTTCCGAAAAAACGGGAATCCTGGAATACCCGTTCTTTTTGATTTCGAGCAACACTTCGGGAAATTTCATTTTTTCGTTGAGGGCAAAAATGTCGATCCGCGGACTCATTACCTGTTTGGTATCGGTATTTCCAAAGGTGACAATGCCTTCCAAAATCTTTTGCTCCTCTTTGGTGGTATCCCCTTCGGAGGCCAACTCCAGTGCCTGTGATAAATGGTTGACACTCAAATTCGATTTTTTCTTCCCCAATTTATCCTCCAAGAACAAAGTTGCCGAGCGCATGGGCCCGCTCAAAGGGGTAAACAGAAAGTTGAGTCCTTTTAAAGGTACGGCCATGATCTGCGAAAACTGTACCCTGTTTCTATTGGCATAGATTTTTGGCAGGATTTCGCCGAACATCAAAATAAGGAATGTGGCCACGACCACTTCCAGTACAAACCGCCATGTGCCTTCAATATTGGAAAACAGGGTGTCGCCAATGGAACTGAACAGCAATACAATACCAATATTGATTGCATTGTTGGTAATCAAAATGGTGGCCAACAACTTTTTAGGTTTGTCCAGAAGACCGACAATAAGCTTTCCCTGGGTGGAACCATCTTCTTCCAGCTCGTTCAAATCGGTCTGCGAGAGACCAAAAAGGGCCACCTCAGCTGCCGATATCAACGCGGAGCATGCCAAAAGAAAGACCATCACAATCACTTTTAAAGTGAATATTCCGCTAAGGGCCAAAATCGAAATTGATAAACAATGGGGCTCGGGATCCAATATGGTTTCTCTTTAATCGATATTCTTAGAATGGTAGATCATCATCCTCTTCCGTGTCATTTACGGGTGCTGCCGGACCAGTGGATCTAGCAGGTTCATCATGCATTGGGACACTGGATGTCTGGCCGCCATCCATACCTTCTTTTTTGGTGCTTAAAAAAGTAAAGTCCTGTACATGGACCTCGGTGGTATATCTCATATTGCCATCCTCGCCCTGCCACTGTCTGTTTTTTAAACGTCCTTCAACATACACCTTATCCCCTTTACTCAGGTATTTTTCACATATTTCAGCGGCCTTGTTCCGTACCACGATATTGTGCCAATCTGTGGTGGTCACCTTTTCACCCGTTTGCCGGTTGGTGTAGGATTCATTGGTGGCCAATGGAAATCTTGCAATACAGTTCCCTCCTTCAAAATAGTGAATTTTCACTTCGTCTCCCAAATGCCCGATCAGCATTACTTTATTTAATGTTCCGCTCATAATTCTTTAATTAATCAAAAGTACTAAATTTTAAATGTCCTGATAAAATCAGCAATCAAAACTGGTACGGGATAATCGGTTATGCGTTGCCATGGAATGCCATCGTCCAATTCGGTCAAAGGATGCACCAACCAAAATTTGGTATATAAATGTTGGTGGGACAGTTTGTGCACAATCGGTTCCATATTATATAAGGTAACGGACTGCATTTTGGGGTAACCGTTCGTTTCACCCATTTTTTGCTCCAATTGCGCTTCGGACCATTCGCCTTCCGATTCGATCAAAGGAAATTGATACAGGTTTTGCCAAATGCCCTTCCCTTTTCGTTGTTCCAATAGGGTTTGGTTGGAATCATCAAGAAATACCAAATAGTTAAAATAACGGTTTTTGATCTTGGTCTTGTTCAATTTTACGGGAAGATTCGATACTAGGTTCTTTTGAAGGGCCACGCAGCTATCGCTTAATGGACAAAACATGCAATTTGGATTTTTGGGCGCACATTGGACGGCACCAAATTCCATGATGCCCTGATTGTAATCCCCAATTTGCTTAGGGTCCATTACCTCGCGGGCCAATTCCTTGAAATATTTTGCCCCCTGGGTTTCATTGATGGGTAGCTTCACACCAAAATAACGCGCCAATACGCGGTACACATTGCCATCCACCACTGGTTCGGGAATATCAAAACAGAACGATGCAATGGCACTCGCCGTGTAATCCCCGACTCCTTTTAAAGATTTCAGCCCTTCATAGGTGTTTGGAAATTTGCCATCAAAATCACTGACCACCATTTTTGCCGTGGTATGTAGGTTTCGTGCCCTGGAATAGTACCCCAGGCCTTGCCATAGTTTCAAGACCTGTTCCTCGGGGGCATAGGCAAGATCGTGAACGGTTGGGAAAGCTTCCAAAAATTTTTGGTAATAGGGCAATCCTTGGGCCACCCTGGTCTGCTGCAGCATAATTTCGGATAGCCAAATTCGGTAGGGGTCCCTTGTTTTTCGCCATGGGAGGTCCCTTTTATTTTCGCGGTACCAATCAAGAATTTTACGGGAAAAAGACATGTAAGAAAATACTATGGGCCAAATGTATCAGTTTATATACTTAAAATTAAAGGCTTTAAACGAAAGATTAATTTTAATGTTTATATTTGCAAGCCGAAAAAAATAAGAAAAAATAATCAAGAGAAATGACGAAAGCAGATATTGTAACTAGGATCTCAGAAAAACTAGGAATTGAAAAAGGTGACGTGCAAGCCACAGTGGAATCGTTTATGGAGGAGGTAAAATCTTCCTTGGAAAATGGTGACAATGTTTATTTAAGAGGTTTTGGTAGCTTTATCATCAAGACCAGAGCTGAAAAAACAGGTAGGAACATTTCAAAGAACACTACCATCAAAATCCCCGCACACAATATTCCTGCTTTCAAGCCCGCCAAAGTTTTCGTGGAAGGCGTAAAGAGCAATGTACAAGTAAAATAATATAATTAACAACACAAAAGCAAGAGCCTTATGCCGAGTGGTAAGAAAAGAAAAAGACACAAGGTAGCGACCCACAAGCGTAAAAAACGCAGAAGAGCTAACCGACACAAGAAAAAGTAGTTGCAACAACTACTTTTTCATTTTACACGTAAAACGTTCTTTGACATAGAGATTCAAACAGCGAATTTCAGTCGGTTCGAAAAATAACCGATACCATATATTTTGTTTAATCATTTGTCCCAATTTTTATTGGGATGAATAAAAATCGATTCAGGTGAATAGAGAATTAATCGTAAGATCTACTCCCGATGCAGTCGATTTTGCCTTACTAAAGGATGGAAAGCTTATAGAATTACACAAGGAAGAGGACAATAACAACTTTTCCGTTGGGGATATCTTCCTAGCCAAGATAAGAAAACCCGTTACCGGCCTTAATGCGGCATTTGTCAATGTAGGTTATGAAAAAGATGCCTTCCTGCATTATCATGACCTAGGTCCGCAATTGTCCTCCATGTTGAAATTCATCAAAAAAGTAAGAACAGGGAAACTAAAAGATTTCTCCCTGAAAGATTTTCCATTTGAAAAAGACATTGACAAGAATGGCAGCATCACCGATGCAATCAAGGCCAATCAGTCATTATTGGTACAAATTGTAAAGGAACCCATTTCCACCAAGGGCCCGAGAATCAGCTCCGAGCTTTCCATTGCCGGACGTTACTTGGTCATGGTCCCTTTTTCCGATAGGGTCTCGGTATCCCAAAAGATAGCGAGCAAAGAGGAAAAGGACAGGCTCATCCGACTCGTGAAGAGCATTAAGCCCAAAGGATTTGGTGTGATCATCCGTACCGTTGCAGAAGGCAAAAAGGTTGCAGAACTGGACAAAGATCTACAGAACTTGCTGGCCAAATGGATAGCAATGTGCAAAAAATTGCCTAGAGCGCCCCATCCATCCAAAGTATTGGTGGAACTCAATAGGGCCTCTTCCATCCTTCGGGATGTTTTTAACGATACCTTTACCGGAATCCATGTTGATGACGAAACGCTTTACAACCAAATCAAGGACTATGTGCACGAGATTGCACCCGAGAAGGAATCCATTGTAAAGCAATACACCGGTTCTGTCCCCATTTTTGAAAAGTTTGGAATTGAGCGTCAAATTAAGACCTCGTTCGGAAAAACGGCTTCAATGAGCAAGGGCGCCTATTTGGTGATCGAACATACCGAAGCGTTGCACGTTATAGACGTGAACAGTGGTAATCGATCCAACAAGGCCAAGAACCAAGAAGATACCGCTTTGGAAGTGAACCTATTGGCAGCTTCCGAAATTGCCCGACAATTGCGATTGAGGGATATGGGAGGTATCATCGTTATCGATTTTATCGATATGACCAAAGGTGACCATCGAAGAAAATTGTTCGACCACCTTAGGGATGAAATGAAGGACGACAGGGCAAAACATAAAATATTGCCCCCCAGCAAATTTGGACTTGTCCAAATTACAAGACAACGAGTTCGTCCTGAAATGAACATCAAGACCAGTGAGGAGAATCCGAACGTTACCGGTGCCGAAATTGAAGCACCGATCGTCATCATCGATAAGATCCAAGCAGATTTGGAACGAATCCTTAAGGCAAACCCAAAGAACAATGGAATAGTGCTCAATACACACCCGTTCATTGCGGCTTACCTTACGCAAGGATTCCCATCCATCCGGTTTAAATGGTTCAACACCCATAAAAAATGGATCAAAATCCAACCACGGGATGCCTACACCTATCTTGAATATCATTTCAAAGACAAAGAGGGCAAAACCCTATGACAATAACCAAAAGCGACTCCAGAAATGGGGTCGCTTTTTTTGTTTTGGAAGGTTTCGAGGCTAAATGCTACCTTTGGAACATTCATCAATTTTCCATATCCAATGCGGTCAATCCCATTTTTACTTTCCCTGCTATTACTCGCGGCTTGCAATAAACCGGCCACCCAATCGATTTCAGCTTTATTGGAAGATGCCCCAGCCATTCAAGGAAACAAGGATTATCTGGATTCTCCTTTTGCTACCGCTGGAGACCGGGTGTACATGGTAGGTCATCAAAATGGCACTTTCCCTCCCCTGGGATGGCATATTAAAGGGGAAATGGGCGGCATCTGGAACCACCCCATTAAGTTAATGGATGGTTTTGATGCCACATTGGAATGGGAAAATCAAGCACTACAACTGAACAATGCCAGCCAGTTTATCAACTATCCGTTTGCCAACCGGCATATTTTTGAATTTCCCGAAGAACAATTGGTTGTGGAACGCATCCAATTTGTACCTGATAGCACCCAAGGACTGGTGGTGCAGTATATTTTTAAAAACAATTCCCCTTCCCCGATTTCTGGAAATTTTACATTTACCGGTCATTCAGATTTGTTGCCCACATGGTTGGGCGAGCGCACCCAAATGGTGAACGACCAAGATGTTGGCTCCTTCGAAGAAAATTATTGGGTCGTAAAAGATCAATCCAATCCTTGGTTCACCCTATTTGGTTCGGATATAAAACCGGAATCGTTTCTTACCAATGAAGATAAGGGGGGTAATAATGGACAATCCAATTCGTTGATTTACCGTATTGACATTCCGGGTAATTCCGAGTACATTCAAAATTTTTACATTTCAGGCTCCTATACTTCAAAGGAAGATGCTGTCAACACCTATCAAAATCTTCAGAGCGATTATATCAATCATTTCAAAGCCAAAAAAGCGCGGTACGAGGCTTTGGCAGCACAAACCAAGTTGACCATTCCAGATAAAGATTTGCAACAGGCTTTTGAATGGCTCAAATACAATAGTGATTGGTTGGTTCGGACCGTTCCCGAAATCGGCACCGGCATTGGCGCCGGAATCCCCGATTATCCTTGGTGGTTCGGGGTAGACAGTGAGTATGCCCTTAAGGGATACATGGCCATTGGCAGGGAAGACATCGTTATGGAAACCATTCGCCTTTTGGACAGTGTGTCCATGGCCATCAACGGCAATGGCCGTATTCTACATGAAATGTCGACCAATGGAGCCGTTTTCAATGAGGGCAACATCAACGAGACCCCTCAGTTTGCCTCTTTGATCTGGGACATTTATTCTTGGAATGGAGACAAGGCGTTTCTAGAAAAATATTTTCCAACAGTACAAAAGGGCCTGCAATGGTTAATGGACGAAAATGATACCAACCAAAATCTTTTCCCAGACGGTTTTGGAATGATGGAAATCCATGGACTTAACAGTGAAATGATCGATGTGGCCTCCTATACCCAAAAAGCGTTTGAGGATGCGTCCAAAATGGCCCATGCATTGGAAAAAACGAATTTGGCAAACAAATATGAAGCGTTGGCCGACGAGCTCAAACAAAGGATCAATACAGAATTCTGGACGGCGGATTTTGGTTCCTATGCCGATTTTATCGGTACGGATGAACAGGCACTCCACTTGATCGAAGATGCCCTGGTCCGCGCTGATACGCTCAACAAACCTTGGGCGGTTGAGGAGTTAAAAGCTACTGAAAGACAACTACTGGAACACCCTTCGACAAAACCGAGACCCTTTGTACTTTATCATAATTGGGTGGTGAACACGCCCATGGAAATGGGAATCGCCGATTCCACCAAAGCCATTGTGGCTTTGGACTATGCCAAAAAATTTACCAATCCCTTCGGGATGTTCGTTACCGGAATCGATAGGGATGAATCCGCCGGAAAGGACGAAGGTTCCTTTAAAGGCAGCAAGGTCTTTTCCTATACCGGAGCTGTAATGACCCTGCCCACTGGCGTACAGGCCGTTGCAGAAAATAATTATGGCCGTCCCGATGAAGCATTGGATTACCTGAAACGGATGACACGTTCCTTTAGCTATGCATTGCCAGGAAGTATGTATGAAGTTTCGCCAGATTATGGCATGATGACCCAAGCCTGGAACATTTATGCCTTTGCCATCCCCATAGTGAACCAGTTTTTTGGCATCAGCCCCAAAGCATATGACAAAATGGTGGAAATACGTCCACAAATGCCCAAGGATTGGAACGATGTTTCATTGGAAAATGTGAAAATTGGCAACAATGAAGTTTCGATTTGGTATGAAAACAATAACGGTATTTTTCAAATAAAGGTGCAACAGACCAATCCCGAATGGCATTTAAAGCTCATTTTGCCCCAAGATGATTATTCTGTAACCGAGGGAAATCCAGAAACAAGTTTAGCCAATGGCAAAACAGTCTTTAGGCTGACCAATGAAAAAACCATGGTGATTACCAAACCCTGAACCCACATGCAAAACCAATTCTCTTATAGCAAGTCGTACTCGGTGCAGGAAGCCACTAAAAAATTGGAGCGTTATTGTGCCTACCAAGAACGCTGTCATAAAGAGGTGATTGATAAACTTCGCAACATGCGGATGATTCCCGAGGCCATTGACCAAATCGTGGGCCACCTTATCCAAGAAAACTACCTGAATGAGGAACGATTTGCCAAAAGTTTTGCACGAGGTAAATTCAACATCAAAAAATGGGGTAAGAATCGAATTGTGCGGGAACTACAGTTTAGGGATATTTCCGCATTCAACATTAAAAGTGCCCTTAAGGAAATTACCAATGATGCCTATTTGACAACCTTGGACGAATTGGCCCAAAAGCGTTTGGACACCATCAAGGAAAGTAATCCTCAAAAACGCAAGAAAAAATTGGCCGATTACCTATTGTATAGAGGTTGGGAAAGTCATTTGGTCTATGACAAGGTCAATGAGCTGATCAGCTAATAAACATTATACCTGCACCAGTTTCCGTGTGCGCAAAACAGCTTGCTCATTTTTCCAATCGATCCATTGCTGGCCCTTCCATTTGCGCATGAGGTTGTCGAAATGGCGCATCACAAAAATGTTATATACCGCCCTGCTCAAGTTTTGCGGTTTTTTGGCGATGGATCGCAGGCTCATGGAAAAACCTGGCGTCACATACTTCATATAGTGCCAATAGCCTTCCGGGATATACAGCACATTGCCGTGTTCCAAATCAGCAATATGTCCGTTGGCGTGTTTAAGTGCCGGCCATTTTTCCAAATCGGGCTTATCAAAATCGATATCCTCCCTGGTGATCAACGAATGTGGCACTTTGTACAGGTATTTGGTCTCGGATTGTGAAAACAGGATACACTGTTTTTTACCTTCAAAATGGAAATGGAAGATATTGGCCAAATCAATATCGTAATGCATAAACGTATAGGAGTCTTCACCGCCAAAGAACAACATGGGCAAGCCCTTCATCAACTTCAATCCAAAATCGGGATAGCTAAAATCCTGTTGTAGTTCTGGTACTTCCTTGAGAATATTCCAAAGGAATATGCGATAGCGTGTTGGTCCACTTTTCAGCAGATCTACATATTCCGACATCTGCATTTTGGCGTGGGGTTCGTTGAAACCTTCATCGTGCTTTACCGGACGATCGTCATACAGTGGCACGATCTTATCCCCTGCCACATCCTTCATATACTCCAAGTTCCATTTGGAATAAGCAGGCCAATCCTCAATAAACCTTTCGATGACTACAGGTTTTTGGGGCTTGAAATAGTTTTGGATAAATTCCCTTTTCGTCAGGGTCTTTTCCCGCGGTATCTGTTCAAGGTTCAACTTCAAGATTTCAAGGAATTTGAAACCGCTAAATTAGTAAAAGGTTTTGAATTTGATTACCCTCCTAGCTTTTGGAAACAACACCTTTCCCCTTGGCCGCCTCGTTCCTTTCGATGACGTGACCGGGTCGCGACCACTTCGGTTTTTCACCCAATGGAGCGTATTCGGAGTCAGCTGCCTCCACAGTCTGTGGCTGTGGTGCCTTCACGAAAGCTTTTTGTGGGTTCAATCCCAATTGCTTGAACATTTCCATGTCCTCATTGACATCCGGGTTTGGAGTGGTCAATAGTTTATCCCCAGCAAAAATGGAATTGGCGCCGGCGAAAAAGCACATCGCCTGACCTTCCCTTGTCATTTCGGTCCTTCCTGCAGAAAGGCGTACCTGGGTCTGGGGCATCACGATTCTCGTGGTGGCTACCATTCGAATCATCTCCCAAATTTCAACTGGTTTTTGGTCTTCCATGGGAGTACCTTCAACGGCCACCAAAGCGTTGATCGGCACTGATTCCGGTTGTGGGTTCAAGGTGGAAAGAGCGACCAACATACCTGCACGATCTTCTACGTTTTCTCCCATTCCGATTATGCCACCACTGCAGACCGTAACATTGGTTTTTCGAACGTTTTCAATGGTCTGCAAACGGTCTTCATACCCTCGGGTGGAAATCACTTCCTTGTAATATTCCTCAGAAGTATCCAAATTATGATTGTAGGCGTACAAACCGGCCTCTGCCAATCGTTTGGCTTGGTTTTCGGTCACCATGCCCAAGGTACAGCACACCTCCATGTCCAACTTGTTGATGGTCCGTACCATTTCCAACACTTGATCGAACTCGGGTCCGTCCTTTACGTTTCGCCATGCCGCTCCCATACAAACCCTGGAACTACCAGATGCCTTTGCGCGCAAAGCCTGAGCCTTTACTTGCTGTACGGACATTAAATCGTTGCCCTCAATATCCGTATGGTAACGTGCTGCCTGTGGACAATACCCGCAATCTTCAGGACAACCCCCTGTTTTGATGGAAAGCAAAGTGGAAACCTGAACAGTATTCGGGTCATGAAACTGTCTGTGAACGGTAGCTGCCTCATATAGCAACTCCATCAGCGGCTTATTGTAAATGGCCAGGATTTCTTCCTTGGTCCAATCGTGTCGTGTCTGATTCATACACCAAAAATAGTCTTTAACACCAAAAAACCGAAGCGTGGGCTTCGGTTTTCTTATTGTTGTTCATTAAAATGAGATTATTCCTCTTCTCCAGACTCTGTTTCTTTGGAGGGTTTGGCTTCATCATTTCCTTCTTTTGCCTTCACATCCTTTCCCTTCAAGTATTCTGGGAGGTCCATACCGGCCATGTTGAACATCTCTTGCAAGGGTGGTACGGATTTGTACATGCCTGAGATAAAATTGGCCGTTGAGTTCTTGCCATCCGCCGTTTTGCTACCGGAATCCCATACCGTGACCTTATCAATCTTAATGTTTTTGATGGCTTCAGCTTGTTTTTCAACCAATTCTGGAAGCTTATCGGCAATCAATAACAATACGGCATCTTTCGGACTGTTGCCTGCAGCCTTCACAATTTTATCGAGACCTTCTGCTTGTTTGGTCAATACCTCAAAAATACCTTTGGCCTCGGCTTGTGCTTTAAAGAGTATCGCATCCGCCTCACCTTTGGCCCTTCTACGGATCATTTCCGCTTCGGCTTCCGCCTCTATTTCCACTTTCTGTTTGTCAATTTGGGCAGGTATAACGATATCCGCCATTTGGGAGCTGCGTTCACGTTCCGCTCTAGCAATTTCCGCATCGCGCTCTGCAGAGTAGGACTCTTCCAATGCCTTTGCGGCCTGAACTTTTTCGGAGGCAATCGCCGTTCTTTCGGCCTCTGCCTCTCTTTGACGACGCAAGGAATCCGAATTGGCGATATCAATTTTTGCCAAGTTTTCCCCTTCCACCGCTTTTGCATTGGCAGCGGCGACTTGGGAACGTTCATCCTGAACTGCATTGGCCTCACCAATGGCACCATCCCTATTTTTCTCGGCAACGGATTTTCTAGCGGCGTTGATGGCGTGGGCAGCAGCTTCTTTACCCAATGCTTCAATATACCCGGACTCATCCACAATATCCGTAATGTTCACGTTGATGAGTTTAAGACCCACTTTTTTCAACTCCGACTCCACACTTTGGGAAATATTGGTCAAGAATTTGTCCCTGTCGGCATTGATTTCCTCAATATCCATGGAAGCGACCACCAAACGCAACTGACCAAAAATGATTTCCTTGGCCAATTCCTGAACCTCTTTCAACCCAAGGCCCAACAAGCGCTCGGCCGCATTTTGCATTACACCTGGCTCTGTTGAAATACCGATGGTGAATCGCGATGGTACATTTACCCGAATGTTCTGCCTACTCAAGGCATTGGTGAGATCCACTTCGATGGAAATCGGGGTCAGATCCAAAAATTCATAGTCTTGGATAACTGGCCACACAAAAGCGGCCCCACCGTGGATACATTTGGCTGAATTTCCAGTCCCCACCTTACCATAAACCACAAGAATACGGTCTGATGGACATCTTTTGTACCTCCTAATAAAGGAGATGATGATAATGAAGAAAAACAGTACGGCGAAACCTATGGCCAGTAATGTGGCCCCTCCGCCCATTTGTAATGGTAGTGTTAGCATGCTGATTATTTATTTAAAAGATTAACGATCAAAATTCCGGTGTCGGTCACATCCTGGACCTTCACCACATTCCCCTGTACCAAATCATGGTCTTCATCGGTTAGGGCCTGAAGTTCCCGAAGGGTTCCCTGCACATTAACAGAGACCTTCCCAATTCGGGTTCTGTTTGCACCTATGGTCAGATAAACTTCCCCAATTTGGTTCACCGCGTTTTTAAGATTAAGGGTGCCACTGCTCTGCAGCTTTGCCAAATAGTAGAACAAGGAAGCCATGGCAAGCATCATCAACAGTCCACATATTACAGAAATGAATATGGTAAGCCAAGTGGAAAGCCCATTATCTATACAGGCAATACCCGACCATCCAAAAATGGTCAAAAAGCCCATCAAATTTTTAAAGGATAAAAACTGAAAATGAATTCCGGTATCGGCCTCGATATCGGCATCCACATCGCCCATATCATCCACATCGCCACCCATAAGCGTCATGACCACGAGCACCAATAAAATGGCGGAGCCCGCAATGGCAACAATCCAATAGACTTTTTCGAACAGGGTTAGTGCAGCAAACCAATTTTCCATGGCATCAAAATTTAAAGTTGGTACTAAATGTCAAGATAAGACTTTGTACGGATATTCTGTAGTCCGGAAAGTTATCTTTTGGAAAGAAGGATGGACACTGCATTACCCCCGAAGCCCACGGCGTTGACCATGACTTTTTGAATGGTTTTCGGTGTTGCTTCGTAAGTAACGAACGGAATGGATATGGGCCTCTGGTGGTTAAGCATTAAAACAGCCATTTCCAAGCTGAGCAAGCCAGAAGCTCCGAAGGTGTGACCTACTTTCCATTTATTGGTAGTCAAAAATGGTATTTTGTTACAGAACACTTTTTTGATGGCGTTGTACTCGGTCAAATCTCCCTTTATTGTTCCTGGAGCGTGCATTACAATGGCATCGATTTCATCAGGGTCGGTTTGGCCCAAAGCCATCTTCATGGAATCCTGAAAACATTGGGCGTCGGTACTTATGGACACGCTGTGCTCCAAGGGCTCAGTGGCATAGCCAATTCCTTCGATCATGGCTAGCGCATTGGACTTGGCCCCTTTTTCCAAACAGGCAAGTCCCGCGGCTTCACCCAAAACCATGGTGTTGTGCTTTTTGTCCAAATCCATGGCTTTGCAGGGAAAAATATCTCTCGACTGGGCTCGAGATAACCCCTTTGAGTAGACTTTTAACGCCTGCATTTGAGCAATGGTGAACGGGGTGAGCGGTGCTTCACTGCCACCCACCAAAAATTTATTAGCCATCCCACTTTGGATCCAAGCCACGGCATTCAATACCGCATGAAGAGCCGTGGAACAGGTAATGGAATGGGAAATTTCAGGGCCCTTGGATCTAAGGTCATGGGCCACCCAAGATGAAATGTTGCCCAAGGTAGTGGTGGGTGATGACAATGTGGACGACTTGCCTTCGGCCAAAAATTCTTTGTGGTATTTTTCAAAAAGGGCGGTGGCCCCACGTGATGAACCGATATTGATCCCAAAATTGGCATCTGATTCCCAGCCTGCCTGCTCAACAGCTTTGCGAGCCGAATACAAAGCGAACAACACCGAATCATCTAAAGGCTTGTACTTGGTATCAGAATGTCGCAGGTGGTGAATACGCTCTTTGGTTTCCAATGGCAATCTTGAAACCCAAACCGGTTGTTCCCCGATTAGATCGTTGGTCAAAAAATGGTTATCTGAACAATAGGATTGCCAAATTCCTTCTTGGGTTTCCCCAAGAGCGGAAATAGAAGCCAATGCGGTTATGGAAATGGGTTCGTTCAACATAATGGTTTCTATACCAATCCTACTACAGATTTTATTGCGCCATAAATTCGTTCCATTTGTTCCCTAGTGGTCACATAAGGGGCCAAAATATAGATGGTATTGCCCAAAGGTCTCAAGAAAACACCACGATCCATAAAGTGCTTGAACAGTTTGTCCCTCAAATTCCCGTAACGTTCGGTTTGTACGTTCAAATCCAGGGCATAAATTACACCCAACTGCCTTGTGTTGCTTACTTGTGGGTGTTGCTTGATTTCCTCATCGAACTTCCTATGCCACTCCATAATATCCCGAATGTTTTGTTGGATGGCATCGGTCTGGAGCAATTCCAAAGCTGCTAGGGCGGCCGTGCAGGCCAATGGATTCGCAGTGTAGGTATGTCCGTGGAACAGTCCTTTGGCCACATCATCGCTATAAAAAGCCATATACACTTCTTCCGTACAGGTTGTCAGACCCATAGGGATAAGTCCGGCCGTCAATGCCTTGGACAAACACATGATATCGGGTTTGGTTTCCAGGTAATCCGAAGCAAAGTATTTTCCGGTTTTACCAAATCCAGTCATTACCTCATCGGCGATCAGTAGCACTTCTTGTTTTTTTAACAGCGAAAGTATTTTTTCCAAATGTTCGGCACAGTGCATCTTCATGGCTGCCGCTCCTTGAACCAAAGGTTCATAGATGAAACCGGCAATATTGTTTTTTTTCAGGCGCTTTTTCAAATGCTTCAAAAGCTGCTCGATATTTTCCGTGGTGGGTACGGGAATGCGTTCCACATCGATAAAAAATTCCTCAAAAGGCCCGTTATATACCGACAATCCCGAAACCGACATGGCTCCAAAGGTATCCCCATGAAATCCTTCTTCAAAAGCCAGGATCACGTTGCGCTTTTGGCCTTTGTTAAAATGATATTGCAACGCCATTTTAATCGCGACCTCCGTGGACGTGGAACCGTTATCCGAAAAAAACAGTTTTTCCTGATTGTTCGGTAAAACCTCTATGAGTTTTTCTGAAAGTTGAACGGCTGGCTCGTGGGTAAATCCGCTGAAAACAACCTGGTCCAAACGTTGCATTTGGTCCATGACCCTTTCCAAAATAAACGGGTTGCAATGCCCATACATGCACGTGTACCATGATGAAATGCCGTCTACATATTCTTTGCCATCCTCATCAAACAACAAGGCACCTTGTGCCCTTGCAATGCCCAACATTTCTGAATGGGTCTTGTGTTGGGTCAGTGGATGCCAGAGGTGCTTTTTGTCCCGTTCCGATATTCTTTTGTTGGCGGTACTATCGCTCAAAACATTCAAATTTATATCTATATTGCAAAGATGATGATTAATGCCCAAAAAGGAGAAACCGATCGTGCTTAAAAAAATAGGTTCCATCAATTATCAAAAACTGGATTGGAAAACCGTCCTGTTTGTTTTGTGCATGGTGGCCCTTTTTATTCGATTTCCTTTTTTCTTTAGGGATTACATCGACCGGGATGAGAGCACCTTCATCATTATGGGACAATCTTGGGTAGATGGGCATTTGCCCTATACCCAACTTTGGGATTTAAAACCCCCCATTGTCTTTCTCTTTTTTGCCATTATCATTAAGTTATTTGGAAAAAGTTTCATCGCCATCCGATTGATCGGCTCTTTGCTGGTGGCCTTGACCGCTTTTTTCACTTATTTGATCGGCAAACAGATGACTTCCAAAAAAGTTGCCTTTTGGGCCGCAATATTCTGTGTGGTATTCCAGAGCATGTTCGGAAGTCTGCAAGGTGTGATGTCGGAACACACCTGCACCTTCTTTTTTACGGTCGGTGTGTTTCTGATTTTCCACAAAAAACATTGGGGTTGGTACTTGACTGCGGGAATACTGTTCGGGTTGTCAGTCATGACCAAACTGAATATGGTTTACCCGCTTCTCACGCTAAGTCTTTACTTATTATGGGAGGGGTTCAGGACCAAACAAGTTTGGCACAGTTTTAAAAACCTGACACTTATGGGCATTGCCACGATTCTTGTCATTGCCTTGAATGTGCTGCCTTATTACCTAGAAGGCATTCCCCTTTTATGCTGGCAATCCATTATTGAGGCACCCATGGCCTATTCTAGCGGCAAATTCCATTCGCCACTAAAGACACTACCCTATATTTTGGTAATTTTTGGGCTGTTTGCAGCAGGTTTTTACACAAAGGCAATCGACCGAAATTCGCGCGATATGCAACTTTTGACTGCCATGGTCATCGGGATCCTTTTGTCCTATGTGCAATCGGGAAAGGTGAACGGGCATTACTTGATACAGCTTTATCCCTTCGTGTTGATTCCCTTCGGTATGGCCCTTTCAAAACTACGTCCTATTCCGGAAAAATTCAGGGTCGTGGTCATGGTTATATTGGTTTTGCTTCCGATGGAGACGTATCTGGAGTTTGCCAATATCATTCGAAACAAACGGGAAAAAGGTACTTTTTTCAATGGTGAAGGTATCGATGTGCCAAGATATATTGTTGACCATGGTTTGGAGACCAAAAACATCTTCTTTACCGAATATCATATCGGGTATTGGATGTTGGGCGAATCCCCGCCCACAAAAGCGGCCACCCACCCCAGTAACATTACCAGGGAAGAACTGTTCCCTTATATGCAAAATCCAAGAAAGACCGGACTTGAGGAATTGAAGTACATCATGGAAGTGATTCAGCCCAAAACCCTGGTGGCACGGAAAGGCAAAAAAATATTCGATAAGAAATTGGTGGAATACAACACCTACATCGATTCCTATTTGGAGCAGCATTATACCTTGGTAGCCACAGTGGATCGTGGCCTCATCTACCAACGTCTAAAATGACAACAAAGCTTCTTGAAAGGCAAAGGCGTATGTTTTTACCACGGCCTTGTCAAATTTTTGTTCTTCATTGATCCGGCCCAAAAAGGCAGCTCCCGTTTTCTTGAGTATAATTTCTTCTGTTGTGGGATGTTCGTCCCCACTGAAGATAATGCCAATTGCAACCCCTTTCTGTTGCAGTTTTTCGATGGTCAGCAACGTATGGTTGATGCTCCCCAAATAATGCCGGGACACCACGATTACTTTGTAATCGGATTGAATCAAATCGAAAATAGTGTCCGTGTCGTTCAGGGGCACCAATAATCCGCCCGCTCCTTCAATGACCAAATTATTCTTGGTGGTAGGCGGAACAATTTTATCCAACTGAATGGAAATTCCATCAATATCTGCAGCAGCATGGGGACTCATCGGGGTTTTTAAGGCATAGCTGTTGGGATGGATCACCGTTCTATCGTTCGAGATCAAGGCCTCTATTTTATGGCTGTCGGAATAATCGAGATCTCCGGCCTGTATGGGCTTCCAATAGTCAGCTCCGAGGGCTTCCACCACAATGGCGGAGGCCACAGTTTTGCCCACTTCGGTTGAAATTCCAGTGATAAAATACGTCATGTTGTAGGTCTTGTAATAAAATTACACTGCAAACATCGGTACTTGGTGGATTCAAAAAAAGGAAAGAGCTTATAAAAGAAATTCTTTCTGGCATAATAGATCTCGGATCGGGTGGCTTTGCAATTGGGACAAACAATGGGGTTGCCGAATTTATCCGTGGCATAGCCCCGCACTTCATCATAAATCTGTTTTGCCCTATCCCAATCAGTGGCATATACCTGCAACCTTACTCCACCCATGGCGCCGCTCAGGGATGGGTCAGAATTCACAGTGGCCTCATCCCGTAAAAACGCGGGGATACCTTCGGCTTCCAACTTGCCTTTAATGATCAAGGCATCGGCAGGAAACTCAAAACTTCCGATGGTATGGAATTCCGTTTTCATGGTTGCAATTCTTTTTTCAATAATAACAAAACTCGTGAAATTTCTTCTGTTGTATTGAAGGAATGCAGGCAAAACCGAAGTCGTTCACTGCCTTCCTTTACCGTTGGGGATAAAATGGGCTTTACCTCAAAACCCTTTTCCTGCAAATGGGCCGCTATTTGCTTCACCTTGCCATTTCCCGATACCACCACACATTGAATGGCAGAATTGCTTGCCACAAATGGGTCCGAAATCCCAAGCTTTTTACACTCTTCTTTAAAAAATCCGATGTTTTCAAAAAGTTGCTTGTTGACAATTGGTCCCATTTGACCCAAAACCTGGTATGCAGCCCGAATAGCTGCAACCGAATGGGGTGATAGGGCGGTGGTATAAATCAAGCTCCGTGCAAAATTGACCAAGTAATCTTTCAATGCTTCACTGCCCAAAATCGCGGCACCATGACACCCCATGGCCTTCCCAAAAGTGATGAGTCTGGCAAAAACCTTTTCTTCCAGTCCCAAGGCACAAACCATGTCCCTCCCCCCACCAAAAATACCGGTGGCATGGGCTTCATCAATGATCAAGTAGCACGAATGGTCTTCACACAATTTGACCATTGCCGAAAGGTCCGGGGTATCACCATCCATGGAAAAAACCGATTCGGTAACAATATAAATATCTGCATCTTCAGCTGACTGTGCTTGAAGTGACTCGACTCTTCGTTTCAAGTCGCCCAAATCGTTATGGGCAAACTTGTACGACTTGGCATGACCCATTTGAATGCCATCACGTATACTGGCATGTATGAGCTCATCATATAGAACGATATCCCCTCGCTGCGGCACGGCGTAAAAAAAACCGACATTGGCATCATACCCCGAATTGAAGACCAATGCTGCCTCGGCACGGTGATGGACGGCCAAAAAGGTTTCCAATTCCGTATAACCAGTATGATTACCGGAAAGCAACCGTGAACCCGTTGCGCCGTTGGCATTGTTGGTACTAGGCAATAATTCGAGAGTCAATCTTGCTATGTCATCATTTTGGGCCAATCCCAAATAATCGTTGGAGGAGAAATCAATACGGTCGGTATAAGAGGGTAGCCGTCGAAAGGCATCTTGGGCCAATCGTTCCCTTAATTTGTTTTCCAATTTTGGCGGCAGTTTCTCCATACCACAAAAGTAGTACTTCCTGATTTTAAGCCTATCTTAGAGGTCCATAAATCGAATTGAAAATGAAAATCAAATTCTCCCTTTTCCTTTTGTTAACAGCAATGGTTGTTTCGGCCCAAACCAACACCTATTCCATTTCCTTTGATAACGCCGTTCACCATGAAGCGGTAATAAAAGCCAGTTTCCCAGAATTGCCCGACGGAGCCGTAACTTTTCAAATGAGCAGGACCTCTCCGGGGCGCTATGCCCTTCATGAATTTGCCAAGAACGTATATGGTTTTAAGGCTACCGATAGCAAAGGGAACAGCTTGGTTATTGAACGTCCCAATCCCTATCAATGGGTGGTATTGGGGCATGATGGCACCATACACATCGAATATATTCTTTTTGCGAACCGCGGCGGAGGCACCTATTCGCAAGTGGATGAAACCCATGCCCATTTAAACATCCCCGCCACTTTTATGTTCTCGCCCTCGTTGAGCGAGCGAAAAATAGAGGTGACTTTTGATGTTCGTGAGGATTTAAATTGGAAAGTGGCCACACAGTTGCCTTTGGTTTCAGGCACTACCTATATGGCGCCAAATCTCTATTATTTTATGGACAGCCCAACGGAAATCAGCGATTATATGCTTCGTTCCTTTGAGGTTGATGGAATGCGTGTCAACCTTGCCCTGCACCATAACGGGACGGAGGAAGAAGCCGATACCTATTTTGAAAAAGTGAAAAAAGTGGTGTTGGCAGAGAAGGCAGTTTATGGACAATTGCCATCTTTTGACTATGCTAATTATACCTTTTTGGCCTGTTACATTCCCAACGCCTCCGGTGATGGTATGGAGCATCGCAATTCAACCATTTTGACCAGTACACGCAGCTTGGCCGATGGGGGCATGGAACGAAACATTGGCACTGTTTCCCACGAATTTTTCCACGCTTGGAACGTGGAGCGTATCCGTCCCAAATCGTTGGAACCGTTTGATTTCGAAGCCGCCAACATGAGCGGTGAACTTTGGTTTGCAGAAGGGTTTACCAGCTATTACACGGGCCTTATTTTATGTAGGGCAGGATTGATTACTCCAAAAGAGTACGTGGAAGGATTGGCTGGCACCTTTAATTATGTATGGAACTCCCCCGCTCGACAATTTTTTAATGTGGTGGAGATGAGTTATCAAGCTCCTTTTGTGGATGCCGCTACTTCCGTAGATCCGGTGAACAGGGAAAACACTTTTATCTCCTACTACTCCTACGGAAGTGTTTTAGGGTTGGCATTGGATCTTTCCCTACGTGAAAAAGGACTGAATTTGGACGATTTTATGAAATTGATGTGGGAAACCTATGGGAAAACCGAAGTGCCTTATACCGTAGCGGACATCCATTCCCAATTGAACAATTTTGCGGGGAAAACCTTTGGGGATGATTTCTTCAACAACTATGTCTACAAAAGCGAAATGCCCGATTATAAAAAGCTGCTTCAATCTGTTGGTGTTGTATTGGAACAATCGGGTGATGGACCCTATTTTGGTGCTTATGTTTCTGTTAAATCGGACGGTACTGCCGTAATTTCGAACAATACCAAAATGGGAAGCCCGGCCTATGAAGCTGGCTTGGACAATGGCGATGTAATTTTGAACATCAACGATATTGCCATTCCAGCAGATCAAAACTTTGGGGATTATCTCAAACAGTTTGGTTTGGGCGAATCGTTGAACGTCAACTTCACCCATTTTGGGGTTTCAAAATCCGCAATCCTAAAACTTACCCCAAGTCCAAATTATTCCTTTGGATTGTTGGAAGACAACGAACAGCAACCAACAAAACAAATGTTGGAGGCGCGGAAAGAATGGCTTAAGGTTGAATAGATGATCATATACACCCAAGCCACCAGCGATTGGGAATTGGAACAGATTCTATCGCTACAACAAGAAAACCTGCCCAAAAACATGTCGCCCGAAGAATGCGAACGTGAAGGTTTTTTAACCGTGGAGCATTCCATGGATATTCTTAAGGCCATGAATGATGAATGTGGCCATATCATTGCCGTGGAAGGCGGCAAGGTGATTGGCTATGCCCTCTGCATGCATCCCAAATTTGCCGAGAAAATTGAGGTGTTACAGCCCATGTTCCAACAAATAAATGCCATTGTGGACAAACCACATAGCTATATGGCGATGGGACAGATCTGTGTGGCCAAAAGCCATAGGGGCCAAGGCGTATTCAGAAACCTATACCTGACTATGCGAAACAGGCTTCCAGAAGGTTTTGATACCATTATTACCGAAGTCGACGGCAAAAACAAAAAATCGTTGGCGGCGCATGCAGCCATAGGGTTTGTTACCCTTAAGGTATATGAATCGGACAACAGGGAATGGCACCTTGTTGCCCTGAAATAAAAAAATCCGCTCGTTTGAGCGGATTTTTCTTGTGAATGAATTCGTTTATTTTAGTCGGCCAGTACTATGACCTTGTTGTCTTTCATCTCGACCGTTCCACTGGTAATTTCCAAAACGGTCTCGCCATTGCTTCCTTTGGAAAACTTGTCTTGAAAAGCCTCATCAATAGTGATGTTTCCCTTCACTTTTACCTTTCCTTGCTGTAACAGCGATACAATGGGTGCGTGATTTTCCAACATTTGGAATTCCCCATCAACTCCGGGAACAGTGACCGCGGTCACGTCTCCTGCAAACAATGTGGCTTCCGGTGATACTATTTCCAAATACATATTTATTAGTATTGAGATGTGAGATAGGAGTATTGAGATATATCTAACTTCTCAATACTAGAATCTCAATTCTGTTTTATGCTTCAGCTAACATTTTCTCTCCAGCTTCAATGGCTTCTTCAATGGTACCTTTCAAGTTGAAAGCAGATTCTGGCAGGTGATCCAACTCACCATCCATGATCATGTTAAATCCTTTAATGGTATCCTTGATATCTACCAATACCCCAGGGATACCGGTAAACTGTTCTGCCACGTGGAAAGGTTGTGACAAGAAACGTTGTACACGTCTTGCACGACCTACAGCCAATTTATCTTCTTCGGAAAGTTCTTCCATACCCAAGATGGCGATGATATCCTGAAGCTCTTTATAACGTTGCAATAACTCTTTTACACGCTGGGCACAACCATAGTGCTCCTTACCCAAAATTTCGGGGGTCAAAATCCTGGAAGTGGAATCCAACGGATCCACAGCAGGGTAAATACCCAACTCAGCAATTTTACGTGAAAGTACGGTAGTGGCATCCAAGTGGGCGAAGGTTGTCGCTGGCGCTGGATCCGTCAAGTCATCCGCAGGTACGTAAACCGCCTGCACAGAAGTAATGGAACCTCTTTTGGTTGACGTAATCCTTTCCTGCATGGCACCCATCTCTGTTGCCAAAGTTGGTTGGTAACCCACCGCAGAAGGCATACGACCCAACAATGCGGATACCTCAGATCCTGCCTGGGTGAAACGGAAGATGTTGTCCACGAAGAACAATACGTCTTTACCTTGTCCTTCACCGGAACCATCACGGAAATATTCAGCGATGGTCAAACCAGACAATGCCACACGGGCACGTGCTCCTGGTGGTTCGTTCATCTGACCGAACACGAAGGTCGCCTTGGACTCCTTAAGGGCTTTTTTATCCACTTTGGAAAGATCCCAACCTCCAGCTTCCATGGAGTGCAAGAAATCTTCACCATATTTTATAATGCCTGACTCCAACATCTCACGAAGCAAGTCGTTTCCTTCACGGGTACGCTCACCTACTCCTGCGAATACGGATAGACCACCGTGTCCTTTGGCAATGTTGTTGATCAATTCCTGGATCAATACGGTTTTACCTACCCCGGCACCACCGAACAATCCAATTTTACCACCCTTTGCGTAAGGCTCGATAAGGTCGATAACCTTGATACCGGTAAAAAGTACTTCGGTAGAAGTGGATAAATCTTCGAATTTTGGTGCTTCCCTGTGGATAGGAAGTCCATTGTCACCAGATTTAGGAAGGTTCTCCATACCATCAATGGCATCACCGATTACGTTGAAAAGTCTACCATAAACAGCTTCACCAATAGGCATTTGGATAGGGCTTCCGGTAGCAACTACCTCAACTCCCCTGCTCAATCCATCGGTAGAGTCCATGGATATGGTACGTACGGTATTTTCACCAATATGTGATTGTACCTCCAATACCAATTTGGAACCGTCGGCTTTTGCAATTTCAAGGGAATCGTAAATTCTTGGAATTTCTACCCCTGACTCAAACTCAACATCAATGACCGGGCCTATAATTTGGGCAACCTTACCTGTAACTTTAGACATTAGTGTGTTTATTTTTAATTGAATACGCGGAAAAAAACCCTATTTTTTCCGGCTGCAAAGATATACTATTCCACTTTTATTCAGAAACTGATTCTTGCTTTTTTTCAAATAAAAAAGGCGCTGAAAAAATCAGCGCCTTTTCTTATTGCTTTTTACTGCTTTTTAAGGATTTATGGTCCAAGATAGATAGTAAATGGAACCTATGTTACCAGTACCGATTGCAGTGAAATATTCATCACCCAAAATATTGGATCCACCAGCCTTGAAAACTGACTTGATGGAAGGTACTGAATAATTGATCTGCGCATCCAAAACGGTATAGGCAGGAATTGCACCATCTGCGAAGGAAGCTTCCCAGAAATAACTATCGCTCCATCTGTAGTTCACATTGAAACCAAAATTTTTGAAAAGGGCGGTATTTCCGAAATGTGCCTTTACCTTATGCTTTGGCGTGTTGAAGTTGGTTCTCAAATCAGGAAACAATCCGCGATCAACATCCAACTCGGCAAACGTATAATTTACACCCAAATCGAAGTTTCCAACTTTAGTGTCCACACCAATGGTACCTCCGTAAGAATTGATATCCACATCAGAATTGGTGTAGGTTTGGTACACTTGGTAATCGCCGTTCTGCAAAGCCAATAGTGAAAGACCTCCGTCACCTGCTTGCCCATAAAAAGGAACTGCCGTTGTGGTATTGGCCAAGAAATTGCTATAGCTGTTATAATACCCGCTCAAATCAATGGTGAACTTCCCTACTTGGGCCCTATAACCGGCCTCATAAGCTGTAATTTCCTCCGGTTTCACCAAAGGTGTGTTGACCGCTTCTGGAGCTCCAGCCACCAATGAGCTAGTTGAATAAGCATTTTCATAAGCCGCACGACCTACAATCTGTACTGTGGATTGTCCAATAATAGCTTGTCCACTTTGACTTACATTGAAAGTTCTAATATCCCTATCCAAGTTGGCTGGTGCAGAACCTACCAAAATGGCACGACCCGCGTTCAATCCAATGAACAAGTCTTGGGTAGTTGGGTTCCTGAAACCTTGCTGAACCGAAACCCTTAAATTGTGATTGCGCTTTTCACCAGCGGTATAGGCCAATGAAACCCTTGGAGACACAAATCCATCGAAAAACTCATTTTTATCGTAACGGGCAGAACCAGTGAATTTCAAACGGTCGTCCAAAAATTTCTTCTGCAACTGCAAATAGGCACCATATTCATTGTACGAAATCGGTCCATCGATATCCGTAAAGATGGTTCCGTTGGAGTTCAATACATATTCCCTGAAGGAACCTCCAACTTGAAGATCGGCCCAATTGTCGATCAAATGCGCAAAGTTGTAGTTTCCATTGACATGACGGAATTTGGTCTTATCGATGAACTTGGCACCTGTCAACAAATTACCATCGTTGGTGATTTTATTAAAAGCACTTTGGAACCCAGGGGTGCCAGGAATCAATCGACCGGTATCGGCCGCTTGTCTGGCAGCAACATGGGCATTGGTAGAAGCTTGCTCGGGTGTAAGACCTGCCTGCTGGATACCTCCCAAATACGTTGGGATATAGGTAGAGGCATAATCCGTGAACCATTGCACATCGGATTTCCAGGCCCTGTTGATGTTGATAGCGGCAAAACGTGTATCATAAGCATCGCCAGAGTTTTCAGAAACAATATAGCCTCTCAAGAAGAAGTTCTTGTTCTTGATTTCCAGTTTATGTTGTTGCATGGTAAACCCACTCACCGCATAACGGTTGGCTCCTTGGTAAATGGTGGTACCACGACCAATTCTACTGTTCAGGATAATTTCAAAATCATTGGCAAATGGTCGGAAATGAACGGCAAAGTCCGACTTTACACTTTCAGCACCATAATCGGCCAAATCTGCCTCGTTATATCCTGTTCTGGAAACAACAGCACTACCCACAGTCCCGGTTGGCAAACCAGCGGCGGCGTCAAAATTCAATGTGGTAGACACTTCGTCCCCGTACACGTTCAAACCATCGTACGCTGGATTGGAACGATCGGCTCCTGGATTGTTCAAATCATCGGTTCTGTTGGCATGCCAATCCTCACCGGTCAATACGGAAAGGTTTGCTTTCACGGCCAATTTATCGCTAAAGGCATAGGCAGCCCTAACCCCAAAATCCTTATAAAAATTGCTTCCTGCCGCATCCTGTACCGTTACCCCACCTTTGGCGTAGGCGCTGATTCCTTGGAAATCGAATGGGTTTTTACTGTTCATGAACAGAATTCCGTTGAAGGCACCCGCTCCATAAAGTGCAGAAGACGCACCTGGCAAAATCTCCACACTTTGTACATCCAGTTCGGACATCCCCACCAAGTTACCCAAAACGAAGTTCAGACCTGGGGCCGTGTTGTCCATACCATCCACCAACTGTAAAAAACGGTTGTTGGCGAAAGTGGCAAAACCTCTGGTGTTGATGGATTGAAAGGTTAAACTGTTGGTGTTGATATCCACCCCTTTTAAATTTTGCAGTCCACCATAAAAGGATTCTGCAGTAGTATTTTTGATTTCTTTCAGACCAAAACGCTCTACCGATACCGGGGATTCGAAAATTCGCTCGGGCGTACGGGAAGCAGAAATTACGATTTCATCCAAGAGGGTGGATGCTTCCTGCAATGTAATGGATAGGGTCTGGTTATTGGATGTCACATTGGCCACAAAATCGGAAAAACCGATACTTGTAAACCTTAGTTGGAAAGGCGGCCTTTCCGAAGTATTAAAGGTAAAGTTACCATCAAAGTCCGTTGTGGTCCCCTCAGCTTTACCGACCAAGACCACATTTGCCCCTGGAATAGGTTCATTATTTGCATCAACTACTTTTCCCTGAACGGTGGTCTGCGCAGTGGCAACCATCCCGATCAGCATCAGGGAAATAAACATAAGTCTTTTCATTGGCTCTGAATTTGAGTTAATTTAGTTATATGTACATGTTAAGCATCGTTGGCGGAAGATACATTTTTTTTCATTTGGATAATACAAAAATGAAAAAAATTATGCATGCATAATACTTTTTTGGTAATAATTACCCCCCAAATCTACGCATTTAATAAAAAATACGCCTTTTGGGGCGTCTTTACAGTTGATTTTATGTAAAAGTAAATTACTCTACAGTAACCGACTTGGCCAGATTCCTTGGCTGATCCACATTACATCCGCGCATTACCGCAATGTGATAGGACAACAACTGTAAAGGAATCGTGGTCAACAAAGGAGATAAGCTTTCTGAAGTTTCCGGAACCTCGATAACGTGGTCTGCAAGTTCTTTAACGGACTTATCGCCCTCGGTAACTATGGCTATTATTTTTCCTTTTCTTGATTTAATCTCTTGGATATTGCTCACTACTTTTTCGTAGTGTCCCTTTTTTGTGGCAATCACTACCACAGGCATGTGTTCATCGATCAAAGCAATAGGACCGTGTTTCATTTCTGCCGCAGGATACCCTTCTGCATGGATGTAACTGATTTCCTTCAACTTCAATGCGCCTTCCAACGCAACCGGAAAGTTGTACCCCCTTCCTAAATACAGGCAGTTGGAAGAATCCATGTAAATCCGGGAAATCTCCTCAACTAAAGGATTGTACAGCAATGCTTTTTCCACTTTGGCCGGAATACTTTCCAACTCTGCCAAATATTCGTGGTATTTGGATTGGGACAATGCACCGTTCTCATATGCCAATTTTAGGGCAATAAGCGTAAGCACCGTAATCTGTGTAGTGAATGCCTTGGTAGAAGCCACACCAATCTCTGGACCGGCATGCGTATAGGCCCCAGCATGGGTTTCCCTGGCTATGGATGAACCTACCACGTTGCAAACTCCAAATACAAAAGCTCCCTTTTCCTTTGCCAATTTTATGGCCGCCAAGGTGTCGGCAGTCTCACCGGATTGGGAGATAGCAATAAGTACATCCTTTTCGGTGATTACCGGGTTTCTGTAACGGAATTCGGAGGCGTACTCCACTTCCACAGGAATTCTCGCCAAATCTTCAAAAATATATTCGGCAACGAGTCCAGCATGCCATGAAGTACCACAGGCCACAATGATAATTCTATTGGCATTAAGGAATTTCTCCAGATTCTGGTCAATCCCCGCCATTTTGATGATACCCTTATCAGCCAATAGTCTACCACGATAGGTGTCCATAATGGCACGGGGTTGTTCGTATATTTCCTTGAGCATGAAATGGTCGTATCCCCCCTTTTCAATTTCTTCTAGGTTCAATTGCAGTTCCAAAATGTTGGGGTATGCAATGGCGTCGTCCTTTATTTTTCTTAGTTTGATTTCCTTACCGATACGCACAATGGCCATTTCCTCATCCTCCAAATACACGGCGTTGTTGGTAAACTCTATAAATGGAGAAGCATCGGACGCAATGAAGTATTCATTCTCACCTATTCCGATGGCTAAGGGACTTCCCAATTTGGCCACTACAATTTCATCGGGTTTGTTCTTATCGAAAACCGCTATCGCATAAGCACCCACCACTTGATTAAGGGCAATTTGTACCGCTTTACCAAGTTTTACTCCTTCCTTTAGTTTGACCTCTTCGATCAAATTCACCAAAACCTCGGTATCAGTATCGGAATGAAAAACGTACCCCCTCTTGATCAAGGCCTGTTTAATGGAATCGTAATTCTCGATAATCCCATTGTGTATGATCACCAAATCCCCGGAATTGGAATAATGTGGATGGGAGTTCACATCATTGGGAACACCATGGGTGGCCCACCTTGTATGTCCCAATCCTAATTTTCCGGATGTCGAAATGGTTGTTTCAGCTTTGGATTTTAAATCCTCAACTTTTCCTTTTGTCTTTGAAAGATTGGTTGTTTCTCCATCGAACAATGCAATACCAGCACTGTCGTACCCACGGTATTCCAATCGTTGAAGACCTTTGATTATAATGGGATAAGCATCCCTATGACCGATGTAGCCAACTATTCCACACATAAGATTTTAATTAGTTTGCCTCCATTTGGGGATTAATGGTTGTCAAATTTAAGTTGTATACGTGAAAAACAATGGACATGGATGCACAAAACGTTGAAATCCCCATTATTATCCTTTAAAGGAAAGAATCAATTGGCCTCTGTGTAGTAAATCTCCAATTTCAATTTCTTGGCTTCTTCACCTGCAGACAAATTGCTACCATAAAGCACTGTGCTCAAAGGACTAACAGCGGCGGCAACGGGATAATCGGCACCTTGTCCTCCAGTGTCCATGGCTTCTTGAATGGCGGTAAATGCAATATTTGGCGTCAGCGTCAGACCCAATCTTGCATTGGCAGAATCCCTGACAATTATATTGTTGATGTGTTCCGTAATCCGAATGGTGTATTTTACGCCCAAACCGTTTTCTTTCTGCAGTCTACCATCATAATTGGGATAGTATTGCAATGGATTGGTAGTGTTATTGGGGGTTAGAGGCTCGTTTTGTGGACTGTACAACGGAAAGTTGGTCTCAGCGTTGAACAGATAAAGTCTAAAAGGTTCGACAAAATCGGGACCGGCCAAATCCAAGGTTTCCCTATCTACATAAAACACTAAATTGGCCTCATTGATTACCCAATTGTTGGCCTTGATCTGGTTGATGATTTCAGAACCACCGTTTTCCAATGCGTCGAACAATCGAATTTCTGATAAAGTCTCTCCTCCCTTTACGTAAATCCTCGAAGCATTTTCGCCATTGTCCATGGCGCTTGCAATATCGGCAGGAAACGCCTCATTTTGGAAAACGTTCACTGCATTGCCTGCTGTTCCCGTATTTCCAGCAACCAAAAAGTTGAGGACAAAATCCCGCTCGGCAAGAGTGGTAGTTTCTGCTTCAGCGTCGTAATCGTTATACTCATAGGTAATGGTAATATTGGCCGCGGTCAGATCAAAAAGAATCATGAGCGCTTCCATATCCGTTCCCGCCAAATGGATGCCCCGAATAAAATCATTGAAATTGGACTGGGTCAATAATTCGGGCTGCCCTTCTTTGTTCAAAATGTTTTCTTGGAAAAATGCGGGATCCAACGGCACCCTGATTCCCGGATTTAATCTACTGGAAACCTGTGTGGACTCATCCACATCGCCCGTATCTGGGTCATCTTCACCATAAAATAGGATTTCTTGGTCGCTTATGGTTACTTCACCGTTAAAAAACTCCTCTCCGATGAAACTTGAAAAATCTTGGTTGGAGAAATATTCCTGTGCCTCCTCAAAGCCGGAATTGGGGTCTAAATCACGCAGAAAATAATTGGATCGGGAAACAATCAGGTTGAAGGTTTGGTTTCTATCCCCATAAATACTGTCCAGATCAAACTGTTTTGGGTAGTTATTGGCCACAAACCCTTCCTCTGAACCATCTTCATTGGGATCAAAGGGATTGGAGCCATTTACCCGCTCTTGGTTATCGGTAACCCCATCCCCATCAAAATCGGAGTTGGGATCGTCCACATCTTCAGGTGCTTCAAAAACATCATCGATACCATCGCCATCGCTATCGGCAGAAGGCGGCAATTGAAATGGCAAGTACAGATAAACCTCCTTAACCGTTTCATTTTCCTTTATGGTCGAAGCCACATCGTCAGTATCCGCATCGTCCTCAGCAGATTGTGACAAATCACCAAAGGTTGGATTTCCTGTTCTATTTGGCAAAGAAAGCTGCGAAAGAATACTGGCATTACGCTTGCCATAAATGGGGTCGTTGAACGTTCCCAACTGGTACAGGGGAAGCCTGTTGGTCTGTACGGCAGTTATTCCCTTATTGAAGGCAAAAACATCATACTCCACTTTACCAGTGGTAAAAGGTTCACCGGCAATAACCCCTTCACCCAGTGTATCCAGTTCCTCCTCACAAGAAGTTATCAGTAGAAACAAAGCTCCAACCAAGGTTGAAACTTTAATGATCTTGGACAATCTCATTCAATTTATTTTAAAACCTCTGTTTTATAGAAATTAAGGTAAGCCTCTTCAGCCTCTTGCAGCGAAACATAGGGCAATACCGGTTTGGAAAGTTTGTCGATGTGCTGTTTCAGATCGTCGGACAGGTCTTCCGCGGCTAAAATAACCGCATCGGAATGATCTACTGCAACCTTTAACAAATTATTATAGTCGGGATGGGACAAAGCGGATATGGTTTCCTTATCGATCCCGTCAAAAGCAATTTTATTGATCATCTCACTGTCCAATTCCCCTTCGTATCCTTTACCGTAAACGGAAGTAACAATCTTGCTTTCAGCAAACAAGGGCTCATCAGCATAATAGTTACGAAGGTATAAGGGCAAAAGGGATGCCATCCAGCCATGCACGTGGATGATGTCAGGCGACCAGTTCAATTTTTTAACGGTTTCCACCACGCCTTTGGCAAAAAAGATGGCCCGCTCATCATTATCGGGAAACAAGTTTCCTTCGGAGTCCTTAAAGGTTGACTTTCTCTTAAAATATTCTTCGTTATCTATAAAGTAGACCTGGATACGCTCCCTTGGAATGGAAGCCACCTTTATGATCAAGGGCATATCCATGTCGTTGATCACCAGGTTCATTCCCGATAAACGGATAACTTCATGCAATTGATGCCTTCTTTCATTGATGTTCCCATAACGCGGCATAAAAATGCGTATCTGCCCCCCGTTACTGTTCACCATTCGTGGTGCTTCGTAGGACATTAAGGAAACTGGATTCTCTGGGAGGTAAGGAACTAATTCGGAAGATACAAACAATATCTTTTTGCCATTCATAAACACTTTCTTTTGTTTATCTGAAAAACGTAGCTGCAAAAGTACAAAAATTATGCTGATTACCAGTATTTATAGTATTTTTGCACGCTTTTAATTTTGGATATGCACCTATTTCACCATAAAAAAGAGCTGGTTTCCCACCTTGAAAATCAACGTGGCCAAAATCGTACAATTGGCCTGGTGCCCACTATGGGCGCGTTACACACGGGTCATCTCTCCTTGGTAAAAAGGGCACTTTCGGAAAATGATGTGGTGGTGGTCAGTATTTTTGTTAACCCCACCCAATTCGATAAAAAGGACGACCTGGAAAAATATCCAAGAAGCCTCGAAAAAGATATCGAGCTATTAAAAAAGGTATCGGATAAAATTGTGGTTTTCGCACCCACAGTGGAAGATATATACGACAACAACGTGAAATCGCAGTCTTATGAATTCGATGGGCTGGACAAGGTGATGGAAGGAGAGTTCCGTACAGGGCATTTTGATGGGGTGGGCACTATCGTGGAATTGTTGCTCAAAACCGTGGAGCCCAACAAGGCCTATTTTGGTGAAAAGGATTTCCAGCAATTGCAGATCATTCGTAAAATGGTGGAGCTCAAAAAACTGCCCTACACCATCATTGGTTGTCCCATTGAGCGTGAGCCGCACGGTTTGGCCATGAGTTCTCGTAATGAAAGACTCTCCAAACCGACTAGGGAAGAGGCCAAATTTATCTTTGGTACCTTGCAGGGCGCTAAAGCCAAATTTGGCACGGAAAGTGCTACAAACATAGCGGATTGGGTAAAAACAGCGTTTAACAACCATCCACTTTTTGACCTGGAGTATTTCGAGATTGCCGACGAGGCCACCTTGACCCCCATGTTAAAAAAACAGGAGAACCAAAAATACAGGGCGTTCATCGCCGTTTATGCAGACGGAGTACGCTTAATTGATAATCTAAGATTGAATTGATAATTTTGCACCATGCAAGTAGAAGTTGTAAAATCTAAAATTCATAGGGTAAAGGTGACCGGCGCCGACCTTAATTATATTGGAAGCATCACCATTGACGAAGACCTGATGGATGCCGCCAACATAATCCGGGGTGAAAAGGTACAGATCGTGAACAACAACAACGGGGAACGATTGGAGACCTATGCCATTCCAGGACCGAGAGGTTCCGGAGAACTTACCCTTAACGGAGCTGCCGCCCGAAAAGTGGCCGTAGGCGACGTTTTGATCTTGATCACCTATGCCTGGATGCACATCGAGGAGGCTAAAACCTTCAATCCAGCATTGGTCTTCCCCAACGAAGCCACCAATCTACTCAACTGATCTTGGGCAAATCCCTCAAAAAATTCCTGAAAATATTTGTACCCATAGCCTTTGGGCTCTTCTTGGTCTGGTATTCCTACAATGCCACCACACCAGAACAACGGAGACAGATCATAGACCACATTTCCAATGCCAGCCCATTTTGGGTGACCCTATCAATTTTAATCGCCATCCTTAGCCATATTTCCCGCGCAATCCGCTGGCGCTATCTGCTCGAACCCATGGGGTACAGGCCAAAACTCATCAATAGTATCTTGATCGTGCTCATTTCCTATTTTGCCAATTTGGGAATTCCAAGATCGGGGGAATTTTTAAGGGCAACGGCATTGACCACCTATGAAAAGGTCCCATTCGAAAAAGGATTCGGTACCATTGTAACCGAAAGGGTCATCGACCTATTGATGTTGTTATCCGTCATTTTGATCACCTTGGTTCTTCAAACGGATATTATTTTGGGCTTTTTGGAAGAGAAAGGGGTAAACCTCATTGGTGCTATCGGAATACTGGTGGTGGGAATTAGCGGTTTGTTTATTGGAACCTATATCATCAGAAAATCCAAGTCGCCATTGGCCCAGAAATTGAAATCGTTCTTGAACGGTCTTTTGGACGGGGTCCTCAGCATTTTTAAAATGAAGAAAAAATGGCCATTCATACTACATACCCTCTTCATTTGGGTAGCCTATATCGGCATGTTTTGGGTCATTAAACACACGGTGGCCGAAACCACCTCACTTTCATTGAGCCAACTGCTGGTTGCCTTTGTGGCAGGGGCCTTTGCCATGTCCACCACCAATGGTGGAATTGGCCTGTACCCCATTGCCGTCAGCGCCGCTTTGGGAATCTATGGAATCAGTTCGGTTTCAGGTGATGCTTTTGGTTGGATCATGTGGATTGCCCAGACACTGATGGTCGTCATCTTCGGCACAATATCCTTCATTGTATTGCCGTTATTGAATAGGAACCGGTAGACCCCGACCACCTAAATCTTAACCAATGAAAAATCGTCTATTAGTTGTAATGATAGGCTTGATTGGCTTGAACCTTGGCGCACAAGTCAAAAAGGAAATATTTGAATCCTTCAAACTGCAGGAAAGACGGGATGTTTCCTATTATTTCCCCGAAGATTATTCCGAAGAAAAAGCATACCCCTTGATTGTGGTACTCGATGCCGAGTACCTCTTCGATCTAGTGGTGGCCAACGTGAAGTTTCAAAGTAGATTTGACCGCATGCCACAAGCCATTGTCGTAGGTGTCGATCAAGCGAAAAATGACCTACGTTGGGACGACTGCAATTTTGAGGAGGTTTCGGGCCTACCGACCGAAAAGGGCAAAATGTTCTATGAATTCTTGGGCACGGAAATCATTCCGTACCTGGAAACGAGTTACAACATTGCTCCGTTCAAAATGTTCGTCGGGTACGATATTACCGCAAACTTTGGCAACTATTATCTTTTCAAGGACAAATCCTTCTTCAACTCCTATGTGAGCATTTCACCCGTGTTGGCCACCGAAATGGAAAGCAGGGTCCCTGCAAGATTATCAGCCTTGGACCAGGTGATTTTTTATAATGTGATCGTGGAAAAGGAAGCATCGGACGATAGGCAACGTATCCTCCAGATGAACCACAGCATCAATTCCATTACCAAGGAATCCTTGCATTATTATTTTGATGAATATGACAATGCCGACCACGTGTCCATTGCCGCCTATGGCATAAGCAAAGCCTTCGATAATGTCTTTAAGATTTTCAGGCCCATTAGCACTGACGAATACAAAAAAGAGATTTTGACATCCGAAGAACCGGTCTTCAATTATTTGGAAAACCGTTATAGCACCATTGAGAATTTGTTTGGTTTTAGAAAACCCGTGGAACTCAACGATATCATGGCCATTTATGCCGCATGTCGAAAAAAGGAAGACTACGAATCCTTGAAACCCCTTTCCGATCTGTGTAAAAAAGAATTCCCCGAAACCATGATGGGCTTCTATTTTGAAGGGGAATATTACGAGCAAATGGGCGAACCCAAAAAGGCATTCAAGACGTTTGAGAAAGCTTTCCAAATGGAGGAAATCGACTTTTTGACCAAGGATCTGGCATTGGAAAAAATCGATGCACTTAAAGCAGACTTCGGATATTAGACCATTGGATTGTTAGATGTTTGGATAACTGGACAGCCCTTTCCAATTATTGAACTGTCGAAAAATCCATGAATCCATAATTCCAATAATCCAAGAAAATCATCCATCTAAATCCATATCTTTAGGCCATTATCCCAATTTAAATGGCCAAGACCAAAACTGCTTTCTTTTGCCAAAACTGTGGCACCCAATATGCCAAATGGGTCGGACAATGCTCCTCCTGCAAAGAGTGGAACACCATTGTGGAAGAAGTGGTGCAGAAAGAGGACAAAAGAAGTTGGAAAACCGATGCCTCGGCGGCAAAACAAGCCAGCAAACCCCTGCGTGTTTCTGAAATTACCCAAGAAAAAGAATTGCGCCTCGATACCCTGGATCAAGAATTCAATCGGGTTTTGGGCGGTGGTCTGGTACCTGGATCGCTAACCCTTTTGGGGGGTGAGCCTGGGATTGGAAAGAGTACTTTGTTATTGCAAATTGCATTGAAATTACCGTACAAAACACTCTACGTTTCCGGCGAGGAAAGTCAGCGGCAGATCAAAATGCGGGCCGACCGCATACAACCCAATAGTGAAACCTGCTATATCCTAACAGAGACCAAAACCCAAAATATTTTTCAACAAATTGCATCCGTAGAACCCGATTTGGTGGTGATCGATTCCATTCAAACGCTGCATTCCGACTATATTGAATCGGCAGCCGGAAGCATTTCCCAAATTCGGGAATGTACCGCCGAACTCATCAAATTTGGCAAGGAAAGCCATACGCCTGTTATTTTGGTGGGACACATCACCAAAGATGGTACCATTGCCGGGCCCAAAATATTGGAACATATGGTTGATACGGTCCTTCAATTTGAAGGCGACCGCAACTATGTCTACCGTATACTCCGCTCATTGAAAAACCGATTTGGATCTACGGCCGAACTGGGTATTTATGAAATGCAGGGCAGTGGCCTTCGCGAGGTCAACAATCCCTCGGAGGTGTTGATCTCCAAAAATGAAGAGGACCTCAGCGGCACAGCAATTGCCGCCACGGTAGAGGGAATGCGCCCTTTGCTCATCGAAATCCAGGCCTTGGTGAGTACAGCAGTTTACGGCACACCTCAACGATCTGCGACCGGATTCAATGCCAAACGGTTGAACATGCTCTTGGCAGTTTTGGAAAAACGCGCCGGGTTCAAGCTGGCTGCCAAAGATGTGTTCTTGAACATTACTGGAGGTATTACCGTAGATGATCCTGCCATCGATCTTGCCGTGGTTGCAGCCATCCTATCGAGCAATGCCGATATTCCCATTGAAAAGGGCATCTGTTTTGCGGCTGAAGTTGGGTTGGCCGGTGAAATTCGCCCCGTGCAACGAGTGGACCAACGCATATTGGAGGCTGAAAAACTGGGGTTCACCACTATTTTTGTTTCCAAGAGCAACAAAATCGGTCTTAAAAATACAGGCATCCAAGTCCAAAAAGTTTCCAAAATTGAGGATGTGGTTAGCCAATTGTTTGGCTAACAATTGCCATTGCAGGTTTATGGTTATCTTTAAAGAAACCTTCTTGACCAATGAATCGCCATTCAGTTATCCTGTTCTTGGTGCTGCTCGCTGCTTGTTCCAAGGAAATAACGTCCGCCGACAAACCTTATTTTTCTACTTGGGAACATTATTTGGGCGATCCGGAACGTACCCATTTTACAAACTTGGATCAAATTGACACCTCCAACGTAGCCAATCTAAAACTGGCCTGGACCTACAAAAGTGGCGGCCTGCAAGAAGGAAGGACCACACAGATCCAAACCAGCCCGCTCATGGTCGATGATGTGCTTTATGGCGTTAATGCAGCGATAGAATTGTTTGCCGTCAATGCCCAAACCGGTGAGGAAATATGGACTTTTAAACCATCCACCAAAGATGAATCCGGCTTGGGACTAAATAGAGGGCTCAATTTTTGGAGAACGGATGGGTCGGCATCCAGTCGCATATTTTTTTCTTCAGGACCGCGACTTTTTGCAATCAACAGCGAAACTGGAAAACCAATTGTTTCCTTTGGAAAGGAAGGCCACATTGATCTACGGGAAGGGTTGGGCAGAGATCCCCAAAAACTTTCCGTGGTCTCCAACACTCCCGGGGCACTCTACAAAAACATTCTGGTCCAAGGCACCCGTGTAGGTGAAGGACCCGGCTCCTCACCCGGACATGTTCGGGCATACGATGTGTTGACCGGCGAAATTGTCTGGACCTTCCATACCATTCCCCAACCCGGAGAATTTGGCTATGATACTTGGCCGGCAGAAGCCTACAAAACGGTAGGTGGTGCCAATAGCTGGCCCGGTATGGCCATGGACACGGAAAGAGGCATCGTATATATTCCGACAGGTTCGGCTGCTTTTGATTGGTACGGTGGTGACCGTGAAGGCGAGAATTTGTTTGCCAATTCCTTGTTGGCACTCAATGCTGAAACCGGGGAGCGTCTTTGGCATTTTCAATTTGTGCACCATGACACTTGGGACCGGGACCTTCCTGCTCCCCCAAACCTTTTGACCATCCATCGCAACGGAGAAAATATTCCGGCTGTGGCCCAAGTAACAAAAAGTGGACACGTTTTTGTGTTCAACCGCATTACTGGAGAGCCTTTGTTCCCCATTGAAGAAAAAGCCTATCCCAGTTCCAATCTAATTGGGGAACGATCCTACGCTACCCAGCCACTTCCGTTAGAGCCAGCGCCCTTCGCGCGGCAAATCCTTCGCGAAGAGGATCTCTATGCTCCGAATCGAAAGGCTTTTGTGGACGATTTGGTTCCAGGCAATGAAACCGACGAAACCCCAACGGTTTTGGAAAAGTTCAGGAGCATCACCTCCAATGGACAGTTTATTCCTATGGACACTACCGGCGTCATCTTGTACCCAGGGGCAGATGGTGGTGCCGAATGGGGCGGTGCCGCTTTGGACCCACGCAATGGAATTATGTATGTCAACGCCAACGAAATGGCTTGGATCATTAAAATGAAAGCACTGAAAAACGATGACGGAGAATTAAATATTGGACAGTCGCTTACCCAAATCCACTGTGCGCGATGCCATGGTGGCGAACTGCAGGGATTGGCCGGAATACCCGAGCTTCAAAATGTGAAACTTCGGTTGTCGATGGATTCCATTCAAACCATCATTCAAAAAGGACGAGGTGCCATGCCCGGAATGCCCAATCTTTCGGAAGATGAAATTACTGCCATCACCGAATTTCTCTCCGGCATGGAAGAGACCAAAGACCATCGAACCGAAAAAGTTACCATCGATGTGCCCTACACCATTGCCAGCTTTGCCCGATTTAAGGATGATAGGGGCTATCCGGTAGTAAAACCACCATGGGGCACCCTGAACGCAATAGATCTGAACACCGGTGAATACCTATGGAAAATTCCGTTGGGCCATGAAGAAAGTTTGGACGACCCGAACGTTCCCGTTTCCGGGTTGGAAAATTATGGCGGACCGGTCATCACCAAAGGTGGGGTGTTGTTCATTGCCGCCACCAAGGATGAAAAAATCCGTGCCTTCCATATGAAAACAGGGAAACAACTTTGGGAAGACCAACTCCCAGCGGGGGGTTATGCCACACCCATCACTTATGAAAGCAATGGCAAACAATACATCGTTATTGCTTGTGGTGGCGGTAAAATGGGCACTGCTTCGGGCGATGAATACCGTGCCTATAGTTTGGAGTAACTACGGAGCCGGATTCGGAATGGCCTTGTGAATGGCCTCGATGCCTTCCAACACCTCATCGGAAAGATTCACTTCGATACTTTCGATGTTTTCCTTTAATTGTTCCATGCTCGTTGCCCCAATAATGTTGCTGGTCACAAAGGGACGCGTGTTCACAAAGGCCAATGCCATTTGAGCCATACTCAACCCATGTTCCTTGGCCAATTCCGCATATTTCTTGGTGGCCTCCACAGCGGTTTCTCCACTATACCTGTTGTAATTCGGAAATAAGGTGACCCTAGCCTTTCGTGGTGGAATCTCGGTAAGGTATTTGCCGCTCAACGTTCCAAAACCGAGCGGGGAATAGGCCAAAAGACCAATTTTTTCGCGCATGGATATTTCAGATAGCCCCACCTCAAACAATCGGTTCAACAAATTATATGGATTTTGGATGGTCAACATACGCGGCAGGCTTTGGTGTACCTTGCTCTCTTCCAAAAATCGCATGGTGCCCCAAGGGGTTTCGTTGGATAATCCCACATGTCGAATTTTACCTTCCGCAACCAAATCGCGAAGGGTTTCTAATACTTGATGGATATTATCCTCCCAAACATCAATGGCATGGGCATTGTACCCGCGTTGGCCAAAGTAGTTGGTATTTCGTTCGGGCCAATGCAGTTGGTACAGGTCGATATAATCTGTTTGCAATCGCTTTAAACTGCCTTCCACGGCTTCAATAATGGAGTCCCTGGTAAAGCCGGTAGTTCTAATAAATTTGGTGAACTCGGCTCTACCCGCAATTTTGGATGCCAGAACCACTCGGTCGCGGTTCCCCGTTTTTTTAAACCAGTTTCCAATCAATTCCTCGGTAACCGCATACAGTTCTTTTTTGGCTGGGATGGGATACAGTTCGGCCGTATCAAAGAAATTGACGCCTTGATCCAAGGCATAATCCATTTGTTCATGGGCTTCGTCTTCCGAATTCTGTCTGCCCCAGGTCATGGTACCCAAGCAAATTTTACTGATGCGGATATCGGTATGTGGTATTCTGGTGTACTTCATTTTTTACAATTTAGGACGCATAAAGGTAATCAAACCCAAAAACTGGGCTTTACGCCATAGTTAATTCTCCACCTCCAGCAAAATGGGACAGTGGTCACTGTGTTTGGCCTCGGATAGGATTACGGATCGCTTCAATCGGTCTTCCAACGGTTCGGCGACCATGCCATAATCCAAACGCCAACCCTTGTTATTGGCCCTGGCATTGGCACGGTACGTCCACCAGGTATAATTGTGGGGCTCTTTGTTGAAATGTCGGAAACTGTCAATAAAACCGCTATTGATGAAATTTCCGATCCACTCCCGCTCCACGGGCAAAAAACCAGATACGTTTTTGTTTCGTACCGGATCATGGATATCAATGGCTTCGTGGCAAATATTATAGTCCCCACAAACGATCAAATTCGGACGGTCTTTTCGCAATTCATCAGCATACTCCTGAAAATCGGCCATGTACGTCAGTTTATGGTCCAAACGGTCGATGTTGGTGCCAGAGGGTAAATACATGCTCATCACCGACAAGTCGCCAAAATCGGCACGGATGTTCCTTCCCTCAAAATCCATATAATCAATCCCGGTACCATATTCGATATGATCGGGTTCCTTTTTACACAACAAGGCCACGCCACTGTATCCCTTTTTTTGTGCACTGAACCAATAGTGGTGCTCAAAACCTGCCTCCTCAATAAGGGCAGTGTCCACCTGCTCTTTCATGGCCTTGGTCTCTTGTAGACAGACCACATCGGGGTCCACAGAGCGTAACCAATCCACAAAACCCTTGTTAATGGCGGCCCTAATGCCATTCACGTTGTAGGAGACAATCTTCATCTTTGGAAATTTTGTCTAAAAATAGCCATTGTAGATCGCTCCCTAAAATCAAATTTATCGATCTGGACATTGAAAAAAGGTATATAGCACTATCATCATGTTTGCCGTACCTTTAGCCTATGACTGCATTGGTTTTGATCGACATCCAAACGGGACTCTCGGAAACAGCCTATTATGGTACGGAGAGGAACAACCATGACGCGGAGGAAAAGTGCGGGGAAGTGTTGGCCGCGTTCCGAAGCAACAACTTGCCGATTTTTCATGTAAAGCACAATTCCACCAATCCAAAATCTCCCCTTTTCCCTGGAAAACCTGGAAACGGCATTCACCCCGCGGTTCAACCCATGGTCAACGAACCAATTATTGAGAAGAACGTAAACAGCGCTTTTATCGGAACGGATCTTGAATCCAGATTACACCAACTAGGCATTTCAAAATTAGTGATTGTGGGTCTCACGATTGAACACTGCATATCCACATCGGCACGTATGGCAGCCAATTTAGGTTTTGAGGTGACCTTGATTTCAGATGCCACCGCTGCCTTCGATAAAATGGGCATTGATGACAAAAGGTATGGTGCCGATATCATTTTTAATACCGAGTTGGCCAACTTGAAGGATGAGTTTGCCGAAATTAAGGACACTGCCACCTTATTGGCAGAACTTGATAATTAGTCCCTATTTTTATAGGGCACAAATCAACTAAACCATATGGCACGCTTTGCCCTATTTTTTCTGGTCTGTTTATATTTCACAACCTCCCAATCGTTTGCGCAAGACGAACCCCTTAAAATTGGGGTGGCCGGTCTTACCCATACCCATGTGCATTGGATATTGGGTAGAGAGGATATTGGCGACATCAAAATAGTGGGCATTGCCGAACCCAATCGGGAATTGGCACAACGTTATGCAACGCAACATGGCTTTTCCATGGACTTGGTCTACAACAGTTTGGAGGAGATGATTGCAGCCACCAAACCCGAAGCGGTCACCGCTTTCGGAACCATTTACGAGCACTTGGAAGTGGTTCAGACCTGTGCGCCAAAAGGAATCCATGTGATGGTAGAAAAACCATTGGCCGTGAGCTTGGATCACGCCCAGAAAATGAACGCGCTTGCACAAAAACATAATATTCATTTGCTTACCAATTATGAAACCACATGGTACCCCACCAATCATCGGGCAAAGGAGCTTTTGGATAATGGACAGATAGGTGCGCTCAGAAAGGTCATCGTCCGCGACGGACACCGGGGCCCTGTCAAAATTGGGGTCAACGAAGAGTTTTTGGAGTGGCTGCAAGACCCTGTGCTCAATGGGGGCGGTGCACTGACGGATTTTGGTTGTTATGGCGCCAACTTGATGACATGGCTTAAAAAAGGCAAGAAACCCACTAGTGTTACAGCGGTGACCCAGCAGCTCCAAGCGGAAAACAATCCGAAAGTGGACGACGATGCCACAATTATCCTTACCTACGAGGATTGCCAAGCGATTTTGGAACCTTCCTGGAATTGGCCCATTGGCAGAAAAGACATGGAGCTTTATGGTTTAACCGGAGCCATCTATGCCGATAACAGAAATACGCTCCGGGTTCGAATGGCAGAAGGCTATGATGGCTTTTCGGAAGACATCTCACAACTGGAAGAAAGACCTTATCCCTATAACGATCCATTTGCACTCCTTGCCGCTGTGGTACGTGGCACCATCACATTGAACCCCGATGATCTTTCCGCCTTGGAAAACAACATGACGGTTGTTGAAATCTTGGATGCGGCCAAAGAAAGTGCCAAACTTGGCAAAACCATACATTTGAAAAATTAATCGCTTTTACCCTGCTTTAATGAGAGTTTTTGTTCCCCTATTTTGCATGCTGTTCCCTTTCCTTGTTTTGGCCCAGCAAACCCCGAAGGATTCCATCACCCAGTTGCAGGAAGTTATTTTGATGGAAGATTCTGTACCCAAAAAAGCAGTTGGCATCACTGCATCAACAACCATTGGCCCAACTACGTTTGAACGGTTCAATCCCACGGATTTTGCATCGGCCATCAACCAAATTCCTGGAGTGTACATGCTTTCCGGTGCCTTGAACACCAACCGCATCACCATAAGGGGCATTGGGGCCCGAACGCCTTTTGGCACCGACAAACTACGCCTGTATTTTAATGGGTTTCCCGTAACCAACGGCACAGGGTTTTCTACTATCGAGGCCTACGATTTTGAAAATTTGGGATCAATTGAGGTCATAAAAGGACCTAAGGGTACGGCCTATGGAGCGAACTTGGGCGGTGCCATTTTACTGGAAACCAATGCTCCTTCCGCAGAAGAAACGCGCTTGGTAAATACCTTCACCATTGGTTCTTTTAATATGCTGAAGGACAATCTATCCTTTACCCATTACGACAACAAGTTTCGAATTTCCTTGAGCTACAATCATCTTGAAACGGACGGGTACCGACAAAACAACAGGTTTGAACGTGATGGGGTTTTGTTGAACACTACATTTCAGCTAGCGGAAAAAAGTTCCCTCTCCTATGTTTTGAATTATATCGATTACACGGCCTATATCGCGAGTTCCATCAACCAGACCGATTTTGAGGAAGACCCCAAAAGGGCTGCATCCAATTGGTTGGCTGCCAAAGGCTTTGAGGCCAACAACTATGTGCTCACAGGGTTGTCGCACACCTATCAATTTTCGGATAAACTGAAGAATACCACCAGCATTTTTTACACGTATTTGGACCACTATGAACCCCGACCCTTCAATATTTTGGATGAATTCACCAACGGATTTGGGTTTCGGAGCCAATTTGAGCGTCAATGGGGTACCGGTACTTATGTTTTGGGAACAGAACTCTACAAAGACGAATACCATTGGGGCACATTTCAGAACCTTTATGCCGAAAATAATGGCAATGGGAGTCTAAAAGGGGATCAATTGAGCCGAAATACAGAGTTCCGAAGGCAGTTCAACCTGTTTGGTTCGCTGACTTACCCGCTATCAACCCGATTTTCGGCCCAATTGGGCCTTAATCTGAACAAAACCCATTACCGATTTAACGACCTTTTCAACACTGGGGATGCGAACACCTCAGCAACCCGCAATTTTGACGCCATCCTATTGCCCAATCTTGGACTAAGGTACACGCTGACCAATGGCCAGTTATATGCCAATGTAAGTCGTGGTTTCTCCAACCCCAGTTTGGAGGAATCATTAACCCCCGAGGGTATCATTAATCCGGATATTGCCCAAGAAACCGGAACCAATTATGAACTTGGCGGACAATTTGCTTGGTTGAACAAAAAGTTGACCGTCGATTGGACCCTCTATCGCATGGACATTAACAACCTGTTGGTGGCCCAACGCGTGGGCGAGGACCAATATATCGGGAAAAATGCCGGGGAAACCCGACACCAAGGATTGGAACTGGACGTAAAATACCGAACGTATTTGTCCAAACAACTACTAATTACACCCTATCTGGGCTATACATTTAGCGACCACGTTTTTGTGGATTTTGTGGATGGTGATAACGACTATTCCGGAAATCCTTTGACCGGGGTGCCAAGGCACCGATTGACTTCAGGCTTGGATCTACAGCATTCGAACGGACTGCAACTGAACCTAAATCACCAATTTGTAGATAAAATTCCGTTGACCGATGCGACTTCGATCTACAGCGAGGCGTACCATGTTTTTCATTTAAAATTGGGCTACCGAGCCCAAATAGCAACTGATTTTTCGTTGGGCTTGCATGCCGGTATCAATAATGTGTTCGATACCAGTTACGCCCAATCCGTATTGATCAACGCTGTGGGATTTGGCGGTGCTCAACCGCGCTATTTTTATCCCGGAAACGGGCGCAATTACTTTGCTGGCATACGATTAGGGTATGATTTTTAATGGGTTACAATAAAGCATTGTCTATCTTTATGGTTATCAAAAAGCAGTAAACTTGAACGAAATAGACCAATACATGACTCAATTTCCGGAGGCGGTCCAAATCCGATTGCAACAGGTTCGTGACATCATCCTAAAATGGGCGCCCGAAGCCGAGGAGCAAATAGCCTATGGTATGCCGGGATACAAGACCCACGGAAAACCTTTGGTGTATTTTGCGGGGTACAAAAACCATATCGGATTTTATGCCACTCCTTCAGGTCATGCCCAATTTGCCGGGGAACTTTCACGGTACAAACAGGGCAAAGGATCGGTACAATTCCCCCTAAACGAAGAACTACCCGTCAATCTTATCGAACGCATGGTACAATTTAGGGTGGAAGAAAATGCTGCCAAGGAACATTGATATCAATATATAAAGTGAACACACCGAATCCGAAGAAACCTTCTGGATTCCCATACGTCCCAAATAATTCCCCGTTCCAATTTCACCATCCCCTTTGGGGATGAAGGTTTATATCAATGGGTTAGAAATGTTATCTTTGAGAGGATTGCGATAGATTTATCCCGACCACCAACTCAATAACAAACCAACCTCAACACCACTTCAACAATGAAAAACCTTGTATTGTTCACCACAGTCTTTGCACTTGTTTCCACATTTGGCTTTGCCCAAAAAGACAAAAAACAAATCATGGATCAGCTCGATGCCAAAAAAGACCACTACACTACCATCGCCAAGGACCTTTGGGAAAATCCGGAACTGGGCTATCTGGAAGAAAACAGTTCAGCCCTTTTGCAGGACGAACTAGCGAAAGAAGGGTTTACCATTCAAAAAGGTGTTGCTGGCATCCCAACGGCCTTTACGGCCACCTATGGTTCCGGAAGTCCGGTAATCGGAGTGCTTGGGGAGTTTGATGCTTTGCCGGGCATGTCACAGGATGCGGTTCCCTTTCGCAAGGAGCGGGTAGTGGGTGCCCCGGGTCAGGCGTGTGGACACCACCTGTTCGGGACAGGATCGTTGGCTGCTGCCATTGCGGCAAAAGACTACCTAAAATCAACCGGGAAATCGGGGACCATCCGTTTTTATGGGACGCCTGCCGAAGAAGGCGGTTCCGGAAAAGTATACATGGTACGGGCCGGACTTTTTGATGATGTGGATGCCGTTGTATCCTGGCATGCCGGGGACAAAAACACGGCCAACCCCAGCACCAACTTGGCCACGATTTCGGGAAAATTCCGATTTACAGGCAAATCGTCCCATGCGGCCATGGCCCCTGAGCTGGGTAGATCGGCATTGGATGGTGTGGAAGGAATGAACGATTTGGTGAACATGCTACGGGAACACACCACGGAACCAACCCGTATCCATTATGTAATCACCAAAGGTGGGGATGCTCCCAACATTGTGCCCAAAGAAGCCGAAGTGTATTATGTGATCCGCCATTCCAACCGATTGGAGGTAAAGGCCGTTTGGGACCGCGTGGTGAAAGCAGCCCAAGGTGCCGCTATCGGTACCGAGACCGAGATGACCTACGAAATCATCGGGGGCACCTACGAACGGTTGCCCAATGAAGCGCTCGAAAAGCTAATGCACGCCAACATGACCTTAGTGGGCGGCGTGGCGTACACCCCGGAAGACGTTGCATTTGCCAAAGAAATCCAGAAAACCTTGGGCGCACCGAAGCCCATTGAAAGTGCAGGGCAAATCCAGCCGATGGAGTTTACCTATGGCAAAGCATCAGCCGATACGGGGGATGTAAGTTGGAACACCCCGACTGGAGCGGTTACCACTGCCACTTGGGTGCCCGGCACCCCGGCACATAGCTGGCAAGCGGTTGCCGCTGGTGGTACCGATATCGGTTTTAAGGGAATGATGGTGGCCGCCAAGACCATGGCACTCACCGCGATGGACCTATTTAAAAATCCCAAATTACTGGAGAATGTAAAAGCCGAATTCAACGCACGAAGAGGCCCCGATTTTAAATACGAAGCCCTCCTCGGCGATAGAAAACCTGCACTGGATTACCGTAAAAAATAACACTCATGAAAATCAATCTTCTTTTTTGGCTGGCTGCATTAGCATTCATCAGCTGTAAACAGCAAACACCCGAACCTGTTCCGCCCCTTTTTGTTCACGACATTTCCGAAGGACCCACCCCTTGGACGGCTGACGAATTTGAACCCACGGAGGACGATTTCACTTTTGCCATTATTTCCGACCTTAATGGTGGGGAACGCGAAGGGGTCTATGCTACGGCGGTTCAACAACTCAACCAACTCGACCCCACTTTTGTACTCAGCGTGGGCGATCTTATTGATGGGGGCACCGAGGATACCTTAAAATTGGCCAAGGAATGGGATTCCTTTGATGATCGCACGGCCAAACTGAACATGCCCTTTTTCCATTTGGGGGGCAACCACGATTTGACCAATCCCACCATGCGGGAATTTTGGAAAAACCGCTTTGGTCCACGTTACTACCATTTTGTGTACGACAATGTGCTTTTCCTGATGATGGACTCCGAGGATTATGAAGAACAGCGCATGATAGAAATTTACGAAGCCCGCGCCATTGCCCTAAAAATCATTGATGGGGAAATCGAGGGCACGTACGAAGACTCCGAATATTTCCACATGCCCGAACGCAAGATTGGTGGCATGAGCCGTGCCCAACTCGACTATTATGCCGAAGTATTGAAAAAATATCCCGATGTAAAATGGACCTTCGTGCTCATGCACAAACCCTTGTGGATGCGCGAGGACGAAAAGGGACTGGGACCCTTGGAAGACCTATTGGCCGACCGTGACTATACTGTGATCAATGGGCATTTTCATTCCTTTTCCAACCAAATACGGAAAGGGCATAGCTATACCATTTTGGGCACTACAGGTGGTAGTCAAAACCCTCAAGATTCCATGGCATTTGATCATGTGACCTTGGTGCGCATGGCCAAAAAACCAGTGATCACCCATTTAAAAATGGAGGGCATTTTAAATGAACAAGGAAATGTTCCTGCCGGCCAATAAGCTTTTTGGCTATCTTTAAAAACAGCAACACCTATCCAAAACCAAACAAACATTCGATGAAAAAATTAGTTTCCCTATGCATTGCGTTCTTAATGGTCGGCATGCTATCCGCACAAACGGACCAAGAAAAAGCCGCAGCCACCGTAAACGTGAACACCATTAAAAGCCATATTTATTTTTTAGCGGACGACCTGTTGGAAGGTAGGGCCACTGGAACCCGCGGCAACAAAATCGCTGCCAGCTATTTGGCCAACGAACTGCGAAGCAATGGTGCCCAACCCATTCCAGGCACGGATTCTTACTACCAAAAATTTGATCTCGTGAAAACTGGAGCACCCGAATACATCGAAATCAGTTTAAATGGAACGGCCTATCCCTTGAAGGCTGCTTTTGCACTACCTGCAGTCGACGAATCCGGGGAAGCCGTGTTTTTGGGCTACGGCTCGGAAGAAGATTTCAATCGCATGACGGTTACTGGGAAAATGGTGGTCGTATTGGGAGGCAGTGCCGCCGGGGAAGATCCAGGCCAAATGTTCCGAAGTACCCGACAAAAGTTGGAGCGCGCCAAGGCAAAGGGCGCCAAGGGACTTGTGGAACTCGTGCAGTTTGATGAAGCCATGTGGAGCCGTTTGAAACATTACATCGGTGGTCGCACTACGGTAAAAGACACCGATGATACCAGTGATGCCACGGAAATGGCACACCTTTGGGTGAACACCAAATCGGGTGATCCCTCTTTTGCACCTGATATGCAATTGTCCTACACCTTAAAATCGGATGGGCAGTCCAAGACCACCCTGCACACCCAAAATGTGATAGGGATATTGGAAGGCACCGACCCCCAATTGAAGAACGAATATGTGATCTACTCTGCCCACTACGACCATGTGGGCATCGGCCAACCCAATGCCGCAGGCGATAGCATCTACAATGGGGCGCGCGATAATGCCATTGGGGTCACTGCCGTATTGTCCATGTTGGAGAACCTGAACAAATATCCCACCAAGCGATCGGCATTGTTCATTCTATTCACGGCAGAGGAAATGGGCCTGTTGGGCAGCCAATACTATGCAGAGCATCCCGTAATTCCGCTCTATCAAATGTCGTATTGTTTTAACACCGATGGCGGTGGGTATAACGATACTTCATTGGCCACCATTATCGGTCTGGAACGCACCTCGGCCCAATCGTTGATTGAAAAGGGTGCATCCACTTTTGGCCTAAAGGCCATTGGCGACCCGGCACCCGAACAAGGACTGTTTGACCGAAGTGACAACGTAAGTTTTGCCCAAAAAGGGATTCCTGCCCCTACCTACTCCACCGGGTTCAGCAGTTTTAACGACGAGATCTTTAAATACTATCACCAGGCCAGTGATGAAGCCGACTCTTTGGACTATGGCTACCTCTTAAAATTTTACCAAGGGTATGTGTACACCGGGCGGTTGATCGCCAACACGCCGGACAAGCTGTTTTGGAATGTGGGCGATAAATATGAAGAGGCTGGGAAGGTGTTGTATGGGATGAGAAAGTGATTTTATATTACTTACGGTAGTTAAAAAATCTAACTAGTCTGCCACTAATGCAGTATTAAATATGAAACTCATTTAAAACAATGAACAACCCGTATAAAGTTCATTTAGACAGTTTTTTTATAACAATTACAGACTTCATTCATTCATCAAATCGTATAAATAAGTTGCTTTTAAATGATGTGAAAAAGCTCACCGCTGAAGGAGCTACTTTCTTCTCTGGAACAAGACTAGTTATTGGAGACTGGACTGGCTTAACTGATAACGGATGGAAAATAACGTTTCCAACTGACGCCTTTAAAACCACTTATAAAGAAACTTATTCGCAAGAAGTTGACAAATTACTTTCAAGAGAATTTGGATTGGCATTTTCACAATGTTATGAGTCACTACAAACTTTCTTAAAAGATTCAATCTGGACTAAGTTCAACGAAGATTCAAATTTTAAGTCAAAAATTTTAAATAAATACTTTGACGACCGTTCAAATATGAAAGACGGCAGAGGTTTATTTAAGTTGGTTAAAATAGCTGGTGGTGAACAATTTAAAAAATCCTCAAAAGAGAATAATAACAATATTAAGTTTAAAGAATATTATACCATAATAACAGAGGTAAGACATTGTATTACACATTCTAAGGGTTCATTAAAAGTTACAAAGATTCCTAATGATAAATATTATTCCTCTCTATTTGAACAGTTATTTCCTAATAATAAATTGGAAGGCGATACGATTAAAATGAATTTTGACTACACAACTTTGAATAGAAGCTTAATCTATATGGCTGAGTTTGGTTTCCAAATATTTAAGATATTCAGCCAAGAAATGGAATATGAATGGAAATTATAAATAATTTATCATTCAAATAAAATCTTCTTCAACCCCCTCAACACCGTTACCACATCCTGCAACTCTTGTTGCTCAAAGGAGTCCTGCTCCACATAAAACAACATTTCCACAGCCAGATCTAGGTAGTGGCCCAACACTTCGGGCGTGCCACAGCAGTCTTTTATCCATGCATTAAGTTCAGTGATTTGGGATTCATTCATGGTCCGGAAGAATTGGTTATATCTAAAGATATAAAACAATTTTTAAAAAGCTACTAATTAGTAGTAATTAATTGATAGTGCTAATGATTTCTTTACCTTATGGATAAATCGAAAGAAATCAAGAAACTGGCAAATAGAATCAAGTCACTACGAATCCAAAAAGGATACAGTAGTTACGAAAATTTTGCCTTTGAAAAAGGGATTCCACGAGCACAATATGGCAGATACGAAACAGGCACCGATATTCAATACACAAGCCTACTGAAAATTGCACAAGCCTTTGATATGACCTTGGAAGAATTTTTTAGCGAGGGATTTGATTGAGTATTCTTAGGTAACACCATGGGGAAAAGTAGAAAAAATACAATCGTTTTAGGAATAGTCATTTTAGTATTTCTCGGTGGTTTGACTTACCAGCACTTTCGAACCAAAAAGTTGGTTGAGAATCTTGAACAAACCAGTGGTGTTGTAACCGATTTTTCATTCAGCAATAACACCTACTATTTGGACTATGTCTTTACGGTTAATGGCATTCAGTTTAAAGGCACAGCATCTTGTCATTATTTTATATGTGATGATGGTACGGAAGGGTGTGTTGGCAAGAATGTAACTGTTTTTTATTCCCCAGACGATCCAACCAATAATGAGATTGATTTGGGAAAATATAACAAGTTTAAGTACACCCATTTTAGCACTTTGTAGCGTCACCCTGAATTTAGTTCAGGGTCCCATCCAGTGCATCATAAACAAGAGATGCTGAAACACCATGCCTGCCGGCAGGCAGGAGTTCAGCATGACGGCTAAACTCAATTTTCAATAAGGGGACACTTCGTCACCCTGAATTTAGTTCAGGGTCCCATCCAGTGCATCATAAACATGGGATGCTGAAATGAGTTCCGCATGGCCCATTCACCCTTTACCCATTGCCTTTTACCTTTTACCCTTTACCCTAAACCTTTTACCCCATACCCATTTGCATATTTCAATTAATATTTAGATATTTATCTAAATAACTAAAAGCATGAATTCGCTGTTCAAGGCCCTGAATGATGAAACGCGCAGGCAGATCGTGGAACTGCTCAAGGAAAAGGACATGAACGCGGGGGAGATCGCCGAACGGTTCAACATTTCCAAACCCAGTATTTCGCACCACTTGGATATTCTGCGCCAAGCGGACCTGGTCACCAGCGAAAAAAAGGGGCAGTTTGTGGAATACTCCCTCAACACCACCATTTTGGAAGATTTGCTCAACTGGATACTAACCTTAAAGAAATAATGATGAAACTAAAAAAGGAACTTCCGCTGATCGGTATTGTGCTGCTCCCCTTTCTGTATTTGGCCTATGTGTGGAACCAACTCCCCGCCGAAGTGCCCCTGCACTACAACATTAAGGGAGAGGTGGACCGCTACGGCGACAAGTCGGAACTGATCATGATCCCCATACTATTGCCTTTGTTGATCTATGTGATCCTATCGGTCGTGCCCTACATCGACCCAAAAAAACAAATCCAAAAAATGGGGAACAAATACCACGACCTCAAATTGATCCTTACCCTGTTCATGTCGGCCTTGGCCCTGTTTATTATCCATTCCACCAAAAGCGGCAGTTTGGGCAACCCTAACGTCATTTTTATGATCGTAGGCGCTTTGTACGTGGTTTTGGGCAACTACTTCAAAACCATAAAGGCCAATTATTTTATCGGTATCCGCACCCCGTGGACCCTCGAAAGCGAATCCATTTGGAAAGCCACCCACAAATTGGGGGGCAAGATCTGGTTCGTGGGCGGATTGTTGGCCATCATTTGCAGTTTGGTTCTGGATGCCAAACTCAATTTTATGGTGTTTATGGGCATCACGGTGATCATCGCCCTGATTCCGGTCATCTATTCCTTTTTATTGTATCGAAAAGAACAGAAAGCAGCAGGTTAAGCCACAATAATGTCCTAATTTTAAGGTAGTAATGCCTAAATGCAGGACCATGGTGGTAAAGAACAGCTTTTTGATCTTTAAAAATGATTTCAGGCACCGCACCTGGCTGGATTGGATCCAATCCCATATTATGCTGGCCCCACCACCCTTTCGTTTCAAGGGCTCGGTGACCTTCAATGCCAGTGGCATCAACTTTGTGGGTTACGATATTTTTCATGACGAAGAGGTTCAGTTCAACATTCCCAAAAACGAGATCGAACAATTGTACCACGGTTATGATGGCACCTTCAGCACCTTTCAAACACGGGGCATGGGCACCACTTGGGCCCCCATCCGTTTCAAGTTCGCCCACGGGAACGACCTCTACTTGATCTCGGAGTTCAACGGAATTTACTCCGCCAACGAGGAGCTTTTTGAGGAATTGAAATTGTGGTTGACCTGATCTCGCGGTTTTGCCATGATATCCGTATCTTAGAAATCCTATTCCACGACACCATGATGAAGCACCTCTTTCCGTATGTACTAGTAATTGCCCTGGCCGCTTGCACCGAAAAGGCACCCAAAGCAGTAAGCTCGGTAGACCCCGTAAATTGGAACAACCGAAAAGCAACCCTGTCTGCATCCGATTCGTTGGTGTCGGGTACTTCCTATTTGTCGGTGTACTCGGAAATCTACAGCGAAACGGAACACCGCACCCACAACCTCACCAGTACCATCAGCATGCGGAACACCAACCTAAGGGATACCATTTACATCCACAAAGCGGAATATTTTGACACCAAAGGAAATGCCATCCGCACCTATTTTGATTTTCCCATCTACATCAAACCCATGGAAACCGTGGAAATCGTGATTGACGAAAAGGACCGTTCTGGGGGAACCGGGGCCAACTTTTTGTTCCATTGGGCCATGAAACCCACTTCCCACGAGCCTTATTTTGAGGGAGTGATGATCTCTACCTCCGGACAACAAGGTCTTTCGTTCACTACCCAAGGAAAACGTATCGAATAAAAACCCAAGGACAATTGTCATGGGAATACTGTTCCAATTTGAGTATCTTGTAAGCTAGTTCCATGGTAGTACGACTTGTTACCTGCGGACACAAAAATGCTTCACTATGACCGACTTGCAAATCGCCAAAGGCGTTACGCTACAACACATTGCCACCATTGCCGAAAAATTTGGAATAAACCCCGACAACATTGAGATGTTCGGGAAATACAAGGCGAAATTGCCCTTGAACACCATCGACCGGAAAAAAGCCGAGCAAAGCAACCTGATCTTGGTGTCCGCCATATCGCCCACACCGGCTGGTGAAGGCAAGACCACCATGTCCATCGGCTTGTCCGAAGGTTTGAACCGCTTGGGCAAAAAGACCACGGTGGTGCTTCGTGAACCCTCCCTGGGTCCGGTTTTCGGGATAAAAGGAGGCGCAACGGGCGGCGGTTATTCGCAAGTACTGCCCATGGAGGACATCAACCTGCATTTTACAGGCGATTTTTCAGCCATTGAAAAAGCCCACAACCTGTTAGCGGCCATTATCGACAACAATATTCAAAGTAAGACCAACACCCTACTCCTAGATCCCAGAACCATTGGTTGGAAACGGGTCATGGACATGAACGACCGTTCCCTTCGCCATGTGATCGTGGGATTGGGAGGGACCACTTCTGGAGTGCCACGCGAAACCGGATTTGACATTACAGCGGCCTCCGAAATTATGGCCATCCTTTGCCTGGCCGAAAGTATGACCGATCTTAAGGAACGGTTGGGTCGCATTTTTGTGGGCTATACCTACGATAAGAAACCCATTTATGCCAGAGATTTGAAGGCAGAAGGAGCCATGGCCGCATTGCTGAAGGATGCCATTAAACCCAACTTGGTGCAGACCATTGAGGGGAATCCGGCCATAATCCATGGGGGGCCTTTTGCCAATATTGCCCAAGGGACCAACTCTGTTTTAGCAACGTTGATGGGCATGAGCCATTCCGATTTTACAGTGACCGAAGCGGGTTTCGGTTTTGATTTGGGGGCCGAAAAATTCTTCGACATCAAATGCCAAAGTGCTGGACTGAAACCGAAGGCCGTGGTACTCACTACCACAATCCGGGCTTTAAAATATCATGGGGGGGCCGACTTAAAAACATTGACCGAACCCAACGTGGAAGCCTTGAAAAAGGGATTACCCAATTTGGAAAAGCATTTGGAGAACATTACCAAGTTCCACGTGACCCCGATTATTTCCATTAATCGATTTGTATCGGACACTGATGAGGAAATCCAGGTGATCAAAGACCTTGCAGCCTCAAAAGGCATTCGTGTTGCCCTGGCCGAAGTGTGGGCCAAAGGCGGAGGAGGGGCGTTGGAACTGGCCCAGCATGTAATCGATGTAGTGGAATCCCATACCTCTGACTTTAAACCCCTTTACGATTGGAAGATGAGTGTACAGGAAAAAATCGCCACCATTGCCACTGAAATTTATGGTGCCGAATATGTGGATTATACCCCAAAAGCAAAGGCCAACTTGCGAAAAATAACCGACCTCGGTCTCGATGGCTTGCCTGTTTGTATCGCCAAAACCCAAAAATCCCTTTCGGACAATCCCAATTTATTGGGAAGGCCCAAAGATTTTATCATCACGGTACGTGAGATTGAAATAGCGGTAGGTGCTGGTTTCCTTATTCCCATTACGGGAGACATCATGCGTATGCCCGGATTGCCGGCGCATCCAGCTTCCGAGAACATCGACATTAACGACGACGGTGAAATTACCGGGTTGTTCTAAATTTTCTGTAGCCAATAACGCATATCCACTTCTTTGGAGATGATGTCCTTCACCTCTGAAAGTTTTACACGTTGTTGGTCCATGGTGTCCCGATGACGGATGGTTACCGTGTCGTCTTCCAAGGTTTGGTGGTCGATGGTGACACAGAATGGTGTTCCAGCCGCATCCTGACGACGGTAACGACGGCCAACGGCATCCTTCTCATCGTAATCCACATTGAAATCCCATTTCAGTTCATCCACCAATTTTTGCGCAACTTCAGGCAGTCCATCGCGTTTCAATAGTGGAAGCACCGCAACTTTGTTGGGTGCCAAAACCGCTGGAATTTTCAACACGGTACGGGTAGTGCCATTGTCCAGCTCTTCTTCCTGTAACGAGTTGGAGAAAACGGCCAAGAACATACGATCCAAACCAATGGAAGTCTCCAGCACGTAGGGCACGTAGCTTTCGTTTAGTTCTGGGTCGAAATATTGTAGTTTTTTACCGGAGTATTTTTCATGGTTGGCCAAATCGAAATCGGTTCGGGAGTGGATCCCTTCCAACTCCTTGAACCCAAATGGGAACTTGAATTCAATATCGGCGGCCGCATCGGCGTAGTGGGCCAATTTTTCATGGTCGTGGAAACGATAATTGTCGGCTCCCATGCCCAAAGACAGGTGCCACTTCATTCGTTTTTCCTTCCAAGCCTCGTACCACTCCATTTGGGTGCCCGGTTTGATGAAGAACTGCATCTCCATCTGTTCGAACTCCCGCATACGGAAGATAAACTGACGGGCCACTATCTCGTTACGGAATGCCTTTCCGGTTTGGGCAATCCCGAAAGGAATCTTCATTCGTCCACTTTTTTGAACGTTCAAAAAGTTGACAAAAATTCCCTGAGCGGTTTCAGGACGCAGATATAAGTCCATGGCATTTTCGGCTGAGGCGCCCAATTTGGTGCCGAACATCAAGTTGAACTGCTTAACATCGGTCCAATTTTTGGATCCAGAAAGGGGACAGGCAATCTCCAATTCCTCGATCAAAGCTTTTACATCAGCCAAATCTTCTTTTTCCAAAGATCTTGCCATGCGCTTCAGGATGGTATCCGCCTGCTCTTGGTAACCCATCACACGTGGGTTGGTGGATAGGAACTGTTCTTTATCAAAGCTATCACCAAATCGTTTTTCGGCCTTGGCGACTTCCTTTTCGATCTTGGCCTCAATTTTGGCTACATGATCTTCGATGAGCACATCGGCCCGGTACCGTTTTTTGGAATCCTTGTTGTCTATCAAGGGATCGTTGAAGGCATCCACGTGGCCGGAGGCCTTCCAAGTGGTGGGATGCATAAAGATGGCGGCATCGATGCCCACAATATTCTCATTGAGCTGCACCATGGCCTTCCACCAGTATTCGCGTATGTTCTTCTTCAGCTCGGCGCCGTTCTGTCCGTAGTCGTACACAGCACTGAGTCCATCATAAATCTCACTGGATTGGAACACATACCCGTATTCCTTAGCGTGGGAGATAACCTTCTTAAAAACGTCTTCTTGATTTGCCATTGGGCAAAAATAGAATTTTACCCAAAAAGAAATGTGCTATTTCAGCTGAAATTCGGTGGAAGCGAGCAATCTTTCGTCCTCAAAAACATTTAGGGTGTAAATTCCCTCGATCAATGACCCCTCCGGAACGGTAATGGCATCGCAAACGTCTATTTCCTTGCCTGTGTAAACGATTTCCATTTTTTTGCTGTAGGTGTTGCCGCTAACCGAAACTGTATTGGCGTTGTCCTCGATCACGGCCATGTTGGGGTCCAAAAACTGAAGGTACAACACTTTGATGTCGCCCTTGGTGTTCGGATCGCTCATGATAGTGACACAGCCCCGTAATTTTTCAATAGTGGAGGCCTTGTTGGTCTTGATCGGTCGGCCTGCGCGGAGTCTGAACCCACTACCATCGGCATCCTGTAGTTTGAGATAGCTTTTGACCTTGAGTTCCCGTGCCAGCTCACGAGCTGTCTCTCGCAGTTGCGATTCGGTCCGTTCCAAATTGGTGGTTCGTCCGCGAAGCTCTTCCAACTGTTTGAGGGTCTCGTTGTACCGATTGGCCAATAGGTCGTTGTTGTAACGAAGGAAATTGTTCTTCAATTTTAAACTATCGTACCGAAGTTCCAGCTTACGAAGCTCCTTTCGGGTCTCTTTCAGTTTGGTAAGACTAAAATTCAAGCGTCCCACGGAATCCAAGAGCTGCTGGACCCTGAACCTGGAGGTCTGTAACTCTATCTCATTGACCTCGTTGAGTCCGGAAAGCCTGTCAACTTCCACTTTCATCAAGGTCAGATCTTTCACCAAAAGGGATTTTTCCTCCTCCAAAAACATCATTTGGTTCTTGGATTGGGCATAACTGTAATAGAAAGCAATCAAAATACCCACAATGACCGCAACAAGGGCGGCAAAGATAATCTTGTAGTTGAAATTATTATCTTGGGGGTTCATGGGTTGACAGACTGCTCTTAACGCGTATAAGATTTGATACCAAAAAGGTTGGCTAAGATAATAAACGAGATTAACAACATCCTATTGCCCAGGGTATGTTTTGGATGTAATGCCCAATTATATAGGGGAGAAAGCACCTTGTGTGCCGTTTGTCGACACGATGTGCCACTCACCGATCATAACTTTGTCCAAGAAAATGCCGTAGACCGCATTTTTTATGGTCGAATTCCTCTAAAAAAGGGTGCTTCATTTACTTTTTTCTCCAAAAATGGGCTAGTGAAGAATCTGCTTCACTGGTTGAAGTACAAAAATCAGGAGCAGATCGGGGAGTTTTTGGGAGCATGGTGTGGCGCCAATTTATCTGGCGATGAAAACTTGAAAACGGTGGATGTGGTGATTCCGGTTCCCTTACATCCCAAAAAACTGAAAAAACGAGGCTACAACCAAGTGGCCCTTTTTGCCCAAACCGTTGCCGAATCAATCGAGGCCACATATCGGGACGATGTGTTGGTGAAAGTCGTGAACACCAAAACCCAGACCAAGAAAGATCGGCAGTTGCGATGGGAAAGTTCCAAGGAGGCTTTTCAATTAAATCCGAGTTCCAATCATCACTTTAAACATGTTCTTTTGGTGGACGATGTGATTACCACCGGAGCCACCATTGAAGCGTGCACCCAAGTCCTGCAGCAGATACCCGGTATCGAAGTTTCTGTTTTGAGCATGGCCATGGTACCACAGGGTTAAATTTTTCCTAGGGTTTGTCCCATTTTTTAAATTAGTTGTTTCTTTGTTCCACATTGATTTTTGGCATGTCGTACATCAAAAAATTGTTGGGTCTCCTATTTTTTGCCTTTATGGCCCTTGCACTTTGGCAATGTGCCAGACGTGGATCGCCTACTGGAGGACCAAAAGATGTAACCCCGCCCCAATTGGTACGGGCCGAACCTGAAAATTTCACCACCAATTTCAAGGAAACCAAGATCAGATTGTATTTTGATGAACTGATCAAACTCCAGGACGTACAAAAACAACTGGTCGTTTCACCACCGTTCAAAAATGCGGCAGAAATTTCGCCCCAAGGTCTGCCCAGCAAATATATCGAACTGGTGATCAAAGACACCCTGCGGGAGAACACCACCTATACGATCAATTTTGGACAGAGTATCCAAGACAACAACGAGGGGAACCCCAACAGTTTTTTGACCTATGTATTCTCCACGGGGGATTACATCGATTCCTTGTCCGTTGCGGGAGCCGTTAAAGACGCCTACAATAAAAAGCCTGATGAATTTATCAGTGTGATGTTGTATGAGTTGGACAGTACCTATACCGATTCCACCATTTATAAAAATCCGCCACTATACATCACGAATACCGGTGACAGCTTGCCGTTTTTTGAGTTAAAAAACTTGAAAGCGGGCAAATACGCCCTTTTTGCCATCAACGATGTGAACAAGAACAACAAGTTTGATCAACGGCAGGACAAAATTGGATTTGTGACGGATACCATAACCATTCCCACCGATTCGGTGTATTTGTTGAACTTGTTTAAGGAAATTCCAGATTTTAAAGCCTCCGTGCCTTCCTTGGTGGCCAAAAACAGGATCATTTTTGGTTACCAGGGTGACCACAAGGAAATGCAAATTGCCCCCTTGACCGAATTGGCCGACACGGTGCGCACCGCTATTTTTAAAGATCGGGAAAAGGATACCTTGCATTTTTGGTTCACCCCAACAAAGTTGGATTCCATCCTTTTCACAGTAACCAACGAACGCTTGGGCTCCATAGACACCTTTACCGTAAAGACCAGGGATTTGCCCATGGATACGCTTCAGGTAACCGCCAGTGCCCGGGGTAAATTCAATATTGAGGACACCTTCAGTATTTTGGCCAACACACCGATAGCGGAAATCGATACGAGTAAAATCGTATTAAAAGTGAGTGATTCCGTCCCGATGGCCTATTCACAGGTGCTTGATACGCTCAAAAACAAGATTGATTTTGATTTTGAAGCGCTGCCCAACCAAAAATATTCCTTTTCGCTGTTGCCCGGTGCCATCACGGATTTCTTTGGCATGAAAAACGACACGTTGGATTACAACCTGTCCACAGGAAGCTTGGCAGATTATGGCAATCTTCGGATTACCTTGGGAGGTGAGGTTTCCTATCCGGTAATTATGCAGCTCACCAACGAAAAGGGCGAGGTAAAAAGGGAGTTGAAGGCTACGGAATCCCAAATTTTTGCTTTTATCAATTTGGAACCTGGCAAGTACATTGTACGGGTTATACAAGATGAAAATGGTAATGGGCAATGGGATACAGGAAGTTATTTGGAAGAAAGACAGCCTGAAAAAATAAGTTACCTTCCGGGAACTATTGAAATACGGCCGAACTGGGACCAAGAGGAAACCTTTATCCTAACAAACTAAATTCATCCCGATCCTCCAAAAATCGTAGTTTATCCCTCGTGGATTTAATATGCTCCTTACTCATTGTGGCATATACAATCTCTTCTTTTTCCGAATACCCCAAGGCATTGCCCAAGCAATCATAAACAGCCGAATGTCCCGGATATTCGTACCCTGAATTATCCTTGCCAATGCGATTGACCCCAACGCAATAGGCCATATTTTCTATGGCACGTGCCTGCAGCAGGGTATCCCACGCATTTATTCTGGGTTTGGGCCAGTTGGCTACATAGATCAAGGCATCATACCCTTCCGCATTACGCGCCCAAACGGGAAAACGCAAGTCGTAACAAATTAGGGGACATATCTTGAACCCCTTGTATTCCACGATGACTTTTTCTTTACCCGCCGTATAGGCGGCATCCTCCCCAGCAAGGGTAAACGAGTGCTTTTTGTCATAGCTCTTGTGGGTTCCATCCGGGTACACAAAAAACAACCGATTGAAATAGTGCCCGCTTTCTCGATAGACCATGCTTCCGGTAATGGCTGCGTGCCGTTTTTGTGCCCACTCTTTCATCCATAGTAAGGTTCTATCCCCTTCGGCTTCCTTCAGATTTTCTGGATGCATGGTAAATCCGGAAGTGAACATTTCGGGTAGCACCACCAAATCCACATGATCGGGTATGGATACTATCTTTTCCGCAAACATTTTACGGTTGGCGTCGGGATCCTCCCAATGCAAATGGGACTGTATCAGTGCTGTGTTCAGGGTATCGGCCATATTAATGGTTTTCCAATAGTTTTATCAAATGCTGCAATCCTTGGTCTTTGGCATGGCCCAATGCCGATTTGCCTTTGGCGTCCTTTACAGAAACATCAGCGCCATGATCCAAAAGCAACTTCACCATGTCTTCTCGATTAAAGGTTACTGCATAGATCAAACAGGTGGCGCCCATGGCATTTTTATGGTTTACGTTGGCACCAGCCTTGATCAACAAGGCTGCAATTTCCACGTAGCCCTTAAAACAGACGCCCATAAGAGCGGTGTTTCCTGAACCGTCCTTGGCATCTACTTGTGCGCCTTTTTCCAAAAGTAGCTTTGCCAAATCTTCATGGCCGTAATAGGTGGCCAACAGTAAGGGTGTGGATCCTCTTTGGTCCTTCACCTCCAATAATTTGGGATTATTGGCGATTTGTTCAGCCACAGCTGTTACATCACCATTTCTGATATGGTTAAAGAAGTTTTCTACGTTGTTCATTGTACGATGAAATTTATAAAAAAACTGCCACAACCGTTCAGGGTCATGGCAGTCTTTACCTTAATTTTCTTTTTCTTTTAAATCGAATTAAGCCAGATCAAAACGATCTAGGTTCATTACTTTGGTCCAAGCAGCCACGAAATCTTTCACAAATTTCGCTTTGCCATCTGCTGAAGCGTATACTTCGGCCAAGGCTCGCAAGATGGAATTGGAACCGAATACCAAATCTACACGGGTTCCGGACCATTTAAAATCGCCTGTCTTACGATCACGACCTTCATAAAGTGATTTTTCTTCGTTGGCAGCCTTCCACTCGGTAGACATGTCGAGCAAGTTCACAAAGAAATCGTTGCTCAATACCCCGATGTTATCCGTAAACACACCATGTCTCGAACCGTCAAAATTGGCGCCGAGAACACGCAAACCACCTACAAGGGCAGTCATTTCGGGTGTAGTAAGGGTCAACAACTGGGCTTTATCCACCAACAAATGTTCAGCAGGAACTTTTACGCCTTCCACCACATAATTACGGAATCCGTCATAAGGCGTGTTCAAGTAGTTTACTGATTCAATCTCGGTTTGATCTTGACGGGCATCGTTACGTCCAGGAGCAAATGGTACTTCTGTGGAAACACCGGCATCTTTGGTGGCTTTTTCAACCGCGGCGCTACCTGCCAACACAATCATATCGGCCAAAGAGATTTTCTTACCTCCACTGGCATTGCTGTTGAATTCATCCTTGATTCTCTCCAAAACCTTGATGGTTTTTTGGGTTCCTTTGTTCACTTCCCAGCTCTTCATCGGCTCCAAGTTGATGCGTGCACCGTTGGCACCACCACGCTTATCACCACCACGGAAGGTAGCAGCTGAAGACCAAGCAGTATATACCAAATCAGAAACGGAAAGACCGGAATCCAATACTTTTGCTTTCAACGCCTTTACATCAGCAGCATCAACCAACGTATAATCCACTGCTGGAATGGGATCTTGCCATGCCAATTCTTCCTTCGGTACTTCTGGCCCTAGGTAGCGGGAAATCGGTCCCATATCGCGGTGGGTCAACTTAAACCATGCGCGGGCGTAGGCATCTGCAAAAACCTCAGGGTTCTCATAGAATTTGCGTGATATTTTTTCATAGGCAGGATCAAAACGCAACGACAAGTCGGTGGTCAACATGGTTGGTTTTCTGTTTGGTCCCCCAAATGGATCTGGGATAATGGCTTCTGCGTTTTTGGCCACCCATTGGTGTGCACCTGCAGGACTTTTGGTCAATTCCCACTCGTATTCGAACAAGAACTTAAAGAAATCGTTGCTCCACTTCACGGGGGTTGATGTCCAAATTACTTCCAAACCTGACGTGAAGGCATCGGGTCCTTTTCCTGTACCATTTTTATTTTCCCATCCAAAGCCTTGTGATGCCAAATCTGCTGCTTCTGGATTTGCATCCATCATTACTTTTTCGCCATCTCCATTACCGTGTGTTTTTCCGATGGTGTGTCCTCCAGCAATCAAAGCAACGGTTTCTTCATCATCCATGGCCATACGCGCAAACGTTTCGCGAATGTCATGTGCAGCAGCCACTGGGTCAGGGTTACCGTCCGGTCCTTCCGGGTTCACATAGATCAATCCCATTTGCACTGCGGCCAATGGGTTTTCCAAATCACGTTCTTCCTTATTGTGCGAATAGCGGCTGTTTGGCGTATCACTCGTAGCCAACCATTCGGTTTCGTTGCCCCAATACACGTCTTGGTCCGGCTCCCAAACGTCTTCACGCCCACCTGCAAAACCAAAGGTTTTAAATCCGGTGGATTCCAAGGCTACGTTACCGGCCAAGATCATAAGGTCTGCCCAAGAGATTTTCTGACCATATTTTTGTTTGATGGGCCACAACAAACGACGGGCTTTGTCCAAGCTCACGTTGTCTGGCCAAGAGTTTAGGGGTGCAAAACGTTGCTGACCACGTCCACCGCCTCCACGGCCATCTTGCACGCGGTACGTACCGGCACTGTGCCAGGCCATTCGGATAAACAAGCCAGCATAGCTGCCAAAATCGGCGGGCCACCAGTCTTGTGAATCGGTCATCACATCCAACAAATCTTTTTTAAGTGCATTATAATCGAGTTTTTTGAACTCTTCTGCATAATTGAATTTCTCCCCTAGCGGATTGGATTTTTCTGAATGTTGGCTCAAAAGTTCCAACTTTAGTCGGTTGGGCCACCAATCTTCATTTTGTGTACCTCCTCCGGCAACTTCGCTTAAAAATGGGCATTGACTTGCATCTGCCCCGTTTGCCATTTCTTTACTCATGATCGTATGTTGTTTATAGATTTTTTCGCATCCTAAAAATACGAAAATGGCCCCTGTTATCATAAGTAATTCATATGAAAATACTATTCAATCATAACTATTGTCTATTGTGAAGAAAATCCAAATCGATAAATCAAATACCTTGGGTTTCCTTAACATTATTTGGCTATTCTTGGGCCCATTCCCGTTGTATCCTTTGCTAATTTTGTATGAAACGTGAAAACATTTATTATGAAGACAATCAGAACACTTGCATTTGTCGCCTTATTGGTTTTAGGCGGCAGTGCCATGGCACAGAATAAAAAGGACCAAAAAATAATGAACGATGCCGTTAAGGCAAAGCAAACCCTTTTGAAGGCCGACTCTGGGCTGGAACGCTTTTTTAATGAATCGGCCGGCTATGTGATCTTCCCCAATGTGGGCAAGGGCGGTTTTATTATCGGTGGTGCCTCTGGAAACGGAGTGGTCTATGAAAACGGAAATGCCATTGGCATGGCCGACCTTAAAAAATTGAACATTGGATTGCAGGCCGGTGGGCAGGCCATTATCGAGGTCATCTTTTTTGAGACCGATGTGGACCTGGAACGGTTTACGGAGGGCAAGTTCGAGTTTGCCGCGGAGACTTCTGCCGTGGCCCTAAAATCGGGCATTGCCTTTAACGCCAAATATAAGGACGGGGTGGCCGTGTTCGCCCTGCCCAAGGCGGGATTGATGGCCGACGCTTCTGTGGGTGGCCAAAAATTTGGTTTTAAGGCGTTTTAAGGCATATTGAAAGTATAAAAAGGGCCCACGTTCAACCGTGGGCCCTTTTTTATTTAATCAATTCCTATTGGTTGGAGTAAAGTCTTGTGGGGCGTTTTGGGGCAGTTTTATGGTGCCCGCATCGCCCGTATCGTTATAAATGGTCCATTCTGAAAAAGTGAACACGGGATTCCCTTTCATAACATCCATGTTTCGAAAAGCCCTACCATCTTCGAACTCATGGTTGGTGTTGGAACCGTCTTCACCAATCACCCCAAAAACATCGATCACGGTGCCGAACGGGTCCACCAGTTCCAGATTATCGTCCCCATTGGAGTCGGCCGGACTGTTGGTGGAAACGGCCAAGTCAGGTGGAAAACCGTAGACCATTTCAAATTCTTGGGAGTTGGGTGAAATTACCAAAGTGCTTTGCGCTCCGATAACCATACCAGATAAGTCAATTGAGGAACTCACCTCTGCATTGTCGTTGGTGTAGCGCCGGAGGGTCCATAAATTCATATCCAAAGGTTTCGTGGAGGCATTATACAGTTCCACAAAGCGTGCCCCTGCATTGTTATCGGGGTCGGCCAGCTCCGAGATGAAAATTTCGTCTGATGTGAACTCGGTGATTATTTCCGGACAGCGTTCGTTGGTGAAGTCAATATCATCCAACGTTCGGATCATCAATTTGGGCGTTGTGCCCTCTTTGACTAAAATTCCTGTAATAGCGCCATTGCCTTCGGGAATCAGTTCTGCTTGAAAATCGGCATATCCACTATTAATCAGCATCACCTGGTTTTCTTCACAATCTTGCAGGGTACGTTCTGTTTCTTCCTCCGGCTCCGCAAAAGGTTGGCCCAATGCCTCATCCTGAAATTCAAGGTTTTCGATTTTTACCAAGGTATTTGCCGAAAGGGTATCCAAAGCGGAAATTGAGGTGACCAATGGGGTTGCTTCATCATTATCACAGGACAACAAAATATGTTCCATCACCTTTTGTGAAGGCAATCGGCCAATGGAAATATTCCCAAAGGATGAAAAAGCACTGCCCAATTCCAGGTTTTCTTCCTTTTGCTTCACATAGAGGTCCTGCAATTTCACCTTCACTTTGTTTCCCTCCGGATAGAACAAATGGGAATTGCTTAACTCAATCTTTATCTGCAAACCCGCTTTTGGGTTTGAAGCAACATCTTGCAGATACAACACATTGTAAAAATTGCCTGCCTCGTCTGAAGAAATCACATATCCTTCCAGGATTAAGTCTTCTTTAATTTGAATGGTTTCTTCCCCAGCCAAAGAATCGAGTTCGGCGAAGGTGATGTTGGTTTGCACATCATCATTGCAAGCTGTTTCAGGAGTTCCAAATTCGTTGTTATCCACACAGGAAGCTACAAGCAGGAAAAAGGCCAAACTTAAGGGTGTGTATAGTAAATTTTTCATGTTCAATAGAGTTAAAAGCTTATTGCCAGATTCAAAAAATAGGTTCGTCCATAGCTGTACCAATACTTGGGTCCGAAAGAGGGTGTACCACTCAGGTTGTCCTTTTGCCATTGACCATAGTTGCCATTTCGACTCTGTTCATAGCCCCCCGATCTGTACACCGAATCGAAAAGATTGCTGGCACTGGCGAAAACACTGATGTACTTTTTACCCCACAACCAAGATTTTCCGCCCACCAAATTGAGCAAATAGATATCCTCCAATTTTCGTTGACGTAATGCATTGGTAACATTTTCTGCCGTGGCATCCGGAAAACGAACACCTGTTTCCGGGTCCAGCAAAAAACTGTTGGTTCGTGCGATGGTGGAAACATTGATGTAATTATGGGTAAGGTAATTGGCCGTGGCACCTATCCACCAATACTTGGGCGATCGATAATTAACTCCGAAAGCCAATGCTGTTTGGGGACCTTGGGCCAATCTCAGTCCTTTCAAGCCTGCAATTCCCAAATCTTGAACTCCATCAATACTGATCACATCCTCCCCGGAAGTGTCGAAATTGATTTCAACGTTTGGATCACTGGCATAGGTATAATGACCCAGATTACCCGCAAGGGTCAACTTTACACTGGAAGAGGCTTCATACTCAAATCCAAATTCAAAGCCCTTGTGCAATCGATCTAAACCGGTAATGACCTCTTGCACAAAATCGGAACCCAATCCAGAGTCGACATAAAAGAAATTGATGTCCGTGGTATTCATAAAACGACTGTAAAATGCACTGATACGACCCGTGAGTGTAGGCAATCGCAAATGATAGCTCAAATCCACCGTGGTCAATATTTCGTTTTGAATGTCGGGGACCACCGCATTGTTTTCCCTTGGGTTGATAAAAATATTTTGAAGGGTTGGTGGGCTTTCCAACTTTGCCGCTTGGCCTGTGATCCAATGCCTGCCTGTCACGAAATAGGTTACTCCGCCCTTGTATCCAAGATTCGAAAATGTCACTTCCCCACTTGGCCCAAATGAATTTTCCAGATAACGTTCGTTGGTAAACAACCCGTTACGCTGTGTAGTAAAGTTTGAAAAGGCAACAGAAGCAAAGGCCGACCATTTTTTAAAGGTGGATTGGAATTGACCAAACCCGCCTAACAAGGCAGATTCCAACCCGTAATTATAGCCAAATTTGTCTTGCTCTATTTTCTGTAAACTACCACCGGTATCGTTCTGGGTATTGGAAAAAGTATCCAGATCGCTATGGAATTCAGCGCCCAATAAATCCGTCAACAAGGCATAATTTGCCGAATTCGTTGACTTATAATGTATTCCAACTGCCATTTCCATTGGCGTACTTATTCTGTACTTGAATGTACTATTGGCTGTTATCGTCTTATCTTCGGTTACATCATCTGAGAGCAAATACGCTGCCGCACCTTCCGTATTTTGGTTGGCCGCATACATTTGATCCCAAGACAATTGTGGATTTTCCAAAAACGCTTCCTTGGCCAAGCTGGCATTGATGAAATCGGCCCCCAAAGGACTGTTGATGTGATAACTGGGCACATATTTGTAATAGGTGGGGTCAGGGTTTGGCGCATTGAAGTAGCCTAATCGACTTCGCTTGTTCACCCCAGTTTGATAGCCCAATCCGGTTTTCCATTCGATTTTTTCACTCTCGTGGATATAGTTCAACAGAAAAATGGGTTCCATGACCTTTCGTTCCCTTGCATTCCTAATTTTTCCGTCCTGTTCCCCCCAATACGGATTGTACCGGTTTCCCACTAATTCAAAAACCTCTTCTGTAAGGGCTGCGGAACGTCCGCGCCGATTGCTTGCCGAAATCGAGGTTATCGAAATGTTGTTTCGGCGATTGAACTGATATTCCACCGAACCAAACAAAGAATAGGCATCATACAGTGTTCCCTGCACATAGCCCTCACTGGCCCATCTTCGAGAGGCGGAGAAAGCATAGGCCAGCCCATTCGCTTTTGACCCCGAAGCATAGGTAGCCATCAGACGGCCCCGATAGGTGCGATTGGACAGGGAACTGGACAACCGGGTACCGGGCCTCATTCCCGAAGGTCGAAGGTTGATGTTCGTATTGCCCAAAATTCCTCCGAAGGTATTCGGATTTACGGCAAGGGTATTGGTATATTCCTGGTTCCGAAGTACGTCATTTAATCCACCCCAATTGTTCCATTGCGGCCGGCCATCGAAGAACTTGTTCATGGGGATACCGTTGAGCAATACTTCGCCATTTCTGGAATCGTAGCCACGGACCTTAAAAAAGGCCTGGCCAAAATCGAAGGCTGCACGGTTCAAATACACATCGCGAGTGGATTGCAACAAACCGAAACCGCCGGTACCCGCCATTTCATCATCCAAAAGTTCCGTGTCGGTAAGGGTAATCAGGTTATCCGTTTGCTCCTGTTCAATATCCCTTTCAAGGTAAACGACTCCCAAATCAATAGGTGAACCATCCAGATACAGTACAAACCTTTTGCTCAAAAAGTCGGGGGCTGATACTACCAGTATTTGTTCACCTTGAATGGTAGCATCAAATTGAAAATGACCCTTGTTGTCAGTAAAAAATTGAAGTGAAGTGCCTTCAAAGGCAAGGCTAGTCTGACCGATTGGGGCATTTACACCCCGTTCATGGACACTGCCCGAAATTACCGTACCCTGTTGCCCATGCAAAATAGAACCCCAGAGCACAGCACATAACATAGCTGTTCTCATAGCTTTAAGTAGGTTAATTAAACAATGTTGGGGTTATATTCTTCTCAGAATGGTGAGAAAAGTAAACAATCTTACTTATTTTGGACGCAAATTCAAAATAACATGCGATTATTAATATGCCTACTTGTATTAATATCGACCTCACTACATGGACAGCAGTCCAAAAATTACCTCATAAGGACGATTGCGTTCTATAACTGTGAAAATCTTTTCGATACAGAAAATGATTCCCTCACCTTTGATGATGACCGTACGCCTGAAGGTCGTTATCATTGGACGAGAGAGCGTTTGGAACAAAAGATTGCTAACTTGACCACGGTGTTGTCCCAAATTGGAGCTGATGTTTCCAAAACATCCCCAGATGTTATTGGACTGTGCGAAGTGGAAAACAGACAGGTTGTGGAAGCATTGGTCCGCCATCCCAATTTAAGCAATAAGGGATATGATGTCATCCATTTTGATTCCCCAGATGAACGCGGTATTGATGTAGCACTATTGTATAAAAAGGGCTCGTATTTGCCGACTTCTTTCAAAAGTCATCGCCTACTGTTATTTGATGATCTTGGGCAGAGGAAATACACCCGTGATCAATTGGTGGTTGGCGGAATAATGGACAATGAGCCCATTTACTTTTTGGTGAACCATTGGCCTTCCAGAAGGGGAGGTCCGGCCAAAAGTGAGCCCCACAGAATTCGGGCTGCCTTATTGAACAAACGCATCATTGATTCGATTCAAGATTTAAATCCTGATTCCAAAATCATCGCCATGGGCGACCTGAACGACGATCCCATTGACAAAAGCTTGAAAGTTATCCTTAAAACAAAGGGTGATATTGCAAAATTGGATAGTTTGAGTCTGTACAATCCCATGGAAAAGCTGTTCAAAAAAGGAATCGGCTCTTTGGCTTATGGGGACAAATGGAACCTATTCGATCAAATCTTTATGACCCCAAATCTGGTCAGTGAACATAGAAACACCCTAACCTTTTGGAAAGCGGGCCTATTTGCCCCGTCGTTTCTGAAAACCGAAAAAGGAAGATTTAAGGGATATCCTTTACGGACATACTCAGGTGGAACGTACACCGCTGGGTATAGCGATCACTTTCCGGCTTTCGTGTATTTGATCAAAGAAGTTAATTGAAATACAGAAATAACTTTTTCTATCTTTAAACCATGACAGTAAGACTTCCCAAAGACGAGGACAAACACATTTCAGGCACAAACGACATCGCTCGTATAATGCAAAAGGTTCTTTGGCGTCAAAACAAACTTCACAGGAAAAAGGAATATTTCTGGACCATTGGCCTAAATGCTGCCAACGATATTGAGTATATTGAATTGGTGACCATTGGCACCAACAATAGAAATATTGTATCTCCGGTTGACGTCCTTAGTCTACCTGTTTCCAAAAAATGTAAAAAAATTATCCTTTGTCACAATCACCCTTCTGGCAATTTGGAACCAAGCGAAGCAGACAAACATTTTACAGAACGAATTAAGGCAGCGGCAGCAGTATTGGGCATAGAGCTACTAGACCACATCATTATCACTGAAACGAATTATGTGGCGATTTAAGATTTCTCGAAAATCCTATTTTAACTAAGTGATCAAGGAAGTAGAATAAGATTCCAGCTTTCGCAGGAATGCCATTTTATCCCAACCACTGGCTCCATGGAATGCGGCTCAATACCAACAAAAGGCCCAACCCATAGAAAATGGAAATGGTCTTAAACTTTTTATCGTTCTCCATAAACTTTTTATGGCGTGACCAACCCACGGTGATCAATGCTACCGCCACGATATTGATGAACGGATGCTCCACGGCCAACAAACGGGCAGGGGCATTCAATCCACTCATGCCCAATGATTGGATGGCCTTAAGGCCATTGTCCGATATAAAGTAAAGAATCAACCCCACCAACAATTGAATGTGGGTCAATATCAATGCAAAAAGACTGATACGAAGGTCCTTGTGCATGGTAAAGTCCTTTTTGCCCATCCAGCCCAGTAGAGCGTTTACAACGGCGATGATCAAAACAGCCAAAACAACGTAGGCCAAATAGGAGTGCAGGTTCTTAATGATTTCCATGTGTGGTATAGTTTGAGGTTTAAAAGTACGGAATTTTGGACATAAAAAAAGCCCTTCCGTAATGGGAAGGGCCTCTTTAATTTATCTAAACGGTTAGGATTAGAAATCGTAACGCAAGGTAACGTTCCAAGTTCTTCCCCATCCAAAGTACCCTTGGTTGGATACATTAAGTCCGTTATAGGTTTCATCACCAGCTTCAACAAAGTTGGCGGTGGTCAACCTAGAAATATAGATCGTGTTCAACGCGTTGTTTACGTTACCCCTGATCTTCAATTGCTTGGTCTTGTCGGCACCCAAAGGCATTCTAAAGGTTACACCGGCATCCAATAGATTGAAAGAAGGCAACTTCAAGTTTTCCTTTACAGCTCCAACATCGGAGTACAAATCGGCATAGTATCTCCAGTCAGAATCCACAGAAATCATTTTGTTGATTCGGTAAGCAAAACCAAGACCTCCAGAGGTTTGGGCTGCACCACCAACTTTTCCACCGTCAAAATCCTCGGTTTCCAAGCTAATCACGTTTCTTTCCTCATCAGTTACCTGGGTAACGGCATCACCTTTGTATACCCAATCACCAATGGAAGCAAAACCGTTTATGGACAAACCGTCCACTGGACGCAATTTGAAGTCTACTTCCACACCGGTGTGCAATTGCTCTGTACCGAAGTTAGTTTCGAAGGTCAATACATCGTCCACAACATCTGAGCTGGTTACCACCCTATCCTTCCAAGAAGTACGGTACAAGTTCACGTTGGCAGAGAAGATTGCACTTGAGAAACCATACCCTGCCTCCAAACCGAAGATTTTTTCATTTTCGGTCAATGGGTTTACCTGGTTGGTAAAGTTCAAATAGATGTTATCGTGGTATGGCTGACGGTTGTAGTAACCCACGTTACCATAGAAGCTATGCTGCATGGTTGGGCTGTAGCTGAAACCACCCTTGGCGTTGTACCCAAAGTTGTTCACTTTTTCAGAATCGGTTCCAGGCTCAATACCTGCTGGCAATGGCTCACCTGTCCATTGAGATGACGTACCGTCGATCAACGACTGATCGGCATATTGATAGAAGTCAAAACGTTGGTGGTACTGGTTGGAAACAGAACCTTGGAAGAACGTAGAGAACGTATCGGTTGCATACTCCAACTGGGTGAACAAACCTCCGTAAGAGATACGCTCGTCGTTGCTATAGGCAATTTTTTGGTCTTCTGGATATGAATTGAATGCGGCTGCCCATCCAGATGGTCTGAAAGATTCAGTTACAATCACTTGCTTATAGGTTCCAAATGTACCATAAGGCTCATGGTTGTTGTTTTGATCGATCAAACGGATGTTCTCTTGCCAAGACTCCAATCCGTGGAAATCAGAAACTACACGGAAGTGTTTACCATAATAGGTTCTCAAATCGAAACCAACGTTCCAAGTCAAGTTATCGCTCAATTGCTTCTCGAAGTTCGAGATCAAACCGTACCAGTTGTGCAAGTTCATGGAAGCTCTTGTCACATAACCGCCACCGGCAGCAAAATAACCTCCGGCACCATTAGGCACACTTTGGTTAAATGCATAGATGGCATCATAATCGATACGACCTTCATCAGTTCTAATACGGTTACCACGGTTTCCTGTTCCACCACCGTTACCCCAAGAGGCGTACAATACTGTAGATAGGCTTGCAGTTTCGCTGATATTCCAGTCCCAGTTCAAGTTGGCCACTGGCTTGTGGTAGAAGTTTCTTCTTTCAGTCAAATATTGACCGTTATAGGTTCCCCAGTTATTGTTGTACCTTCTGCCATACTCCAAATAATCAGAAATGGATTTGGTAAAGTTTTGATCGTGGAACTGTGGAGCACCGGTGATCATAAAGTTAAATCCGTGGGCATCGTTAGGTCTGTAACCAGCAGAAATGAAGTAGGTTTGTCCTTCACCGAAGTTTCCTTCGTTGTAACCATCACCTTGCCAGTGGGACAACATAACACTCAAACCCCATCCTTTTTCAGAAATACCGGTGTTGTAACCGGCAGATGTTTTGATGTAGTTGTTGTTGGCCACTGTAGCGTAGGCGAAACCACCTTCGTTCATTTCGGTTGCCTTGGTCACAAAGTTTACAGTACCACCTACAGAAGAGATGGCCAATTTGGAAGAACCAAGACCCCTTTGGATCTGAACAGCGGAAGCGATATCGTTAAGACCAGACCAGTTGGACCAGTACATCAAACCATCTTCCATACCGTTGATCGGCTGACCGTTCAAAAGGAAAGCAGTGTTATCTTGATCAAAACCCCTAACCCTCATGTTGGTGTCCCCGAAACCTCCAGATTGTCCGGACACGTATACAGATGGGGTGTTCACCAAGGTCATGGTAACGTCTTGGGTACCAATTTTCTCTTGAATGATCTTTACAGGAACCGAAGAAACCGCGATTGGGGTCTTTCTGTCCTTGGCAAGGTCAATAATACCTGTACCAACAACAACAACCTCACCCAATTCCTCAGCATCGGGAAACAAAGAAATGGTTCCCAAGCTACCTGTAGTAGAAAAAGGAACGTTTTTGGTTACAAATCCGATGTAGGAAATAACCAATGTTCCGGAACTTTGGTTTACGTCCAAAGTAAAGTTTCCATCAAAGTCAGTTGATGTACCTGTGCTGGTGCCCTTAACCATGACACTAGCACCTGGTAGTGGACCGCCAAGCTCGCCGTCAACAATCGTACCAGTAAGAGTTCCTTGTGAAAATGCAAATGTCGTCATCAATAACGCGACAAAAGCCAAGTAGATTCTTTTCATTTAATTCAGTGTTTAAGTGTTTAATTAGCCCTGCAAATGTGCTGTATTTTTGACACACTGCCATTAAGCCAAAGTTAAAATCGGGCTAATATAGTTAACACTAAATTAACAAACAAAAGATGTTGATAAACAATTGTTTAGGGAACAATCCCTTTAATATCGAACTAGCAATTTACCCCTTAAAATATTGCAAAAGATGCATTGTGGAGCTATCGTGATTGCCAATTGTGGAATTTTCGATATCGTTCAAAATATTTTTCGCAAGCTGTTTACCCAATTCAACGCCCCATTGGTCGAAACTGAAGATGTTCCAAACCACCCCTTGCACAAAAATTTTATGCTCGTACAACGCAATTAAGGCACCTAAACTTTTTGGCGTCAGTTTATCTATTAATATGGTATTGGTAGGTTTGTTGCCCTCGAAGACTTTAAAAGGCAATAACGATTCGAGTTCGGCACCTGATAGGCCTTGTGCTTTCAATTCTTGTCGAACCTCTTCGGGGGTCTTACCGTTCATCAGGGCCTCGGTCTGCGCAAAGTAATTGGCCATCAATTTATGGTGATGGTCCGCATCGCCATGCAACGATTTTTTAAACCCGATAAAATCGGTTGGAATCAATTTGGTGCCCTGGTGGATCAACTGGAAAAAGGCGTGTTGGGAATTGGTACCGGGTTCTCCCCAAATAATGGTCCCTGTTTGGTAAGAAGTCCTCTCCCCGTTTCTATCCATGCTCTTACCGTTACTTTCCATGATTCCTTGCTGTAGATAAGCTGGAAAACGGTGCAAGTATTGCGTGTAGGGAATAATGGCTTCGGTCTCGGCGCCATAAAAATTGTTGTACCACACACTGATCAAAGCCAGAATCACCGGAATGTTTTCCTGGAATGGGGTCTCCTTGAAGTGGCTATCCATTTCATGTGCACCGGACAATAACTGATCAAAATTTTCAAACCCTACCGAAAGGGCTATGGATAGGCCCACAGCACTCCACAGTGAGAAGCGGCCTCCTACCCAATCCCACATGGGGAATACATTCTCATCGGCTATCCCAAATTCCTTTATTTTTTCAAGATTGGTGGAAACGGCGACAAAGTGATCTTTGACATCCTTCTCGGAGGCGTATTTCAAGAACCATTTCTTAATAGTCAACGCATTGCTCAACGTTTCTTGGGTAGTAAAGGTCTTGGAAACAATGACGAACAAAGTGGTCTCCGGGTCGAGTTCCTTTAAGGTTTCATGCACATGATCACCATCCACATTGCTCACAAAGTGGACCTTTAGGTGGTTCTTATAGAATTTTAGTGCCTCTGTAACCATTGCCGGACCTAGGTCCGAGCCTCCGATGCCTATGTTCACAACATCGGTGAATGCTTTACCGGTGTGTCCTTTTCGATCACCGGAAATCACAGCTTCCGAAAATAACTTGATTTTTTGTTTGACCTGGTATACTTCTTCCACCACATTTTCTCCGTCGACCAAAACGGTGTCCCCTTTTTTGGCGCGCAGGGCTGTGTGAAGTACTGCCCTTCCCTCGGTCTGGTTGATCAATTCGCCACCAAAATAACCTTCGATTGCTTTGGAAAGTCCGACCTCTTCTGCAAGTTCCAATAGGAATGCCATGGTTTCGCCATTGATTCGGTTTTTGGAATAGTCCACCAAAAAATCGTTCCATTTCAAGGAAAATCTACTACCACGATCATTGTCGGAAGCAAAAAGATCTCTTAAATGTGTATTCTTGGTATTGTTAAAGTGTACTAAAAGGTTGTTCCAGGCTTTTGTAGCGGTTGGGTTGATGGTGGGTAGTGCCATTACTGGTTGTAAGTGATTAACGTTTCTTCGGGTTCTGGGGCAGGATCAATAAACTCAATACAGTCCAATTGATCTTTCAAGGGTTGGATGTGTGCCATGTAGTCGGTCTTTAGCGAGTCCACAATAGGCTCTGCAGATGGCAGCTCTTCCCGTAATGGGTCCACCTGCCTTCCGTTTTTCCAAAAGCGATAACAAACGTGGGGGCCACCGGTATTTCCTGTCATACCGACCCATCCAATCACGTCGCCTTGACGCACAAATTCGCCCCTTTTCACTTTTTGGGCCTTCATGTGCAGGTATTGGGTACTGTATATACTGTTGTGCTTGATCTTTACATATTTTCCATTGCCTCCTCGGCGGGTAGATTCTTCAACTGTTCCATCGGCAGTGGCAATGATGGGTGTTCCAACGGGTGCGGCATAATCGGTTCCTTTGTGGGGACGCACCTTGTAACCATAATAAGCAATCCTTCGTTTTAGGTTGTACCTGGATGATAGGCGATAGCCAAATTTAATGGGCGCCCTTAAGAAGGTGCTTCGAAGATTATTGGCGTCTTGATCATAATAGTCCAAGATGTTTTTCAGGGAATCGGTCACATAGGGGAACGCATAAATGGTTCTTCCTTTATGCTCGAACAATGCAGCCTTAATGGGCCCGTAGCCGGCATAAATGGTGTCGTTGATATATCGCTCATCAAAAATAACCTTGAACTTGTCCCCTTTTTCCAATTTGAAGAAGTCGATGGACCAGGCGTACACTTCAGAAAGGGCAATGGTAACGCCATAATCGACGCCCAGATTGTCCATGGCCTCGGAAAGACTACTGTTTATGATTCCGCCCACTTCCTTTTCAATATGCTTTACCTTACGTTTGCTTTTATAGGCCACGGCAGAATCCCTTAAATCTACAACCGTGTAGTTGATCTTATCGTCTTGGTAAATGAAGACTTCGGCCACTTCGGAAGTATCTTTGGATTTTAAGATGAGGTAGGGCTTGCCGACTTTTATTTTGCGTACATCGAATGTATCCCGGTAATTTTCCGATATGGTGGCAATTTTGGGGTAATCCACCTTATTTTTCAACATGAGCTCGCCAAAGCTATCACCCCGGCGGACCGTATCCCAAACCACATTGAACTCTTCCAAGTTAAATCCGTAATGCAATACGGGAGGTTGTTCAATAGGCTCAACCTCTACTATTTCGTCTACCGGTTCCTTAGTTTGTTTGCACGACACCAAAACCATCAGTGTCAAGATTGCCCCAATAAATTTTCGCATTTTCCTATTCCTTGTATTCTTTACTTGCTGGGTTAAAAATGTGGTCCACCCATTGTTTTCCCCATGTATCCAACTCATAATCTGAGTACAAAGTTGGGAAAAATATTATTTTCTGGAAACTGGGCGGCAAATACTCTTTCCAATTGGTCCCTCCGGTGGCGTCCACTTCCTTGCCTTCCTTGCCCAAATAACGGTAGGCAGAACCCATGTGCATCAAGGGCCAATTTACGTTGGCGTTCAAATCAAGCTCCTTCAATGCTTGAATCAATTCCTCGTTGTTTTTTGAGGTTTCCGGCAATTGAAGGTACTTGTGGTAAATGGTGCTATCCTTTACTTGGTTGGCAATACGCAACAAGCGTGGCGTGTATCGGATCTCAAATTGTTTTAAGGTCAGGGTCTTTTCCCCAGTGGCCAAATCTGTCGCGCCTCTTTTCCAATAGATGTTCTCGTAAAGCTCCTCAATACTTTCATCACTATGGTCATTCTTCCGAATTGATCTGTGCAACAGGTTTTCCAACGGTGTCGCATAAATTTCGATCATCCGGTATTGGGCCGATTGAAATCCACTTGCCGGCAACAAAGCCATTCGGTATCGAAGAAACTGTTCCCGCTCCATCCCCTTGATCATTATACCAAAAGAGGAAATCAGCGCTTTAAAATAGTTGTTGATCCTTCTCACCTTTTCGGTAAAGAAGACAACATCTTGGGATTTGTCCTCCACAATCTGTTTTTGCTCATGAAGGATAAGTTTAAAATAAAGCTCGGTGATCTGGTGGTACATGATGAAGATTTCTTCATCGGGAAAATGGGTGCGTGGTACCTGCAAACTAAGAAGGGTGTCCAAATGTATATAGTCCCAGTAGGTCAGGAACCTTTGGTACAGGAGCCCATCCAAATAGGAGCTCAGGTCTTGGCCCGAGTTTTTGTACTTTTCCTCAAGTTTGTTGATCTGGGATTCAATTTTTGCATCATGCTTCATCAATGCCTAGCTACTCATTCATTATTATTTTGAACTGGTTTCTTAGTCCATTGTAACCATCGAGATCTGCTTTGAGCGACCCAACGGCCAAATCGGCCTTGATCCGGACGGGAATTTTGTTCAAATCATTGGAGACCCATAGGGTAAGACTTTCCTTTTCCTTGAATACCCGGCCCGATTGAACCAACGGCCTAAATTTAAGACATTCCACCTTTCCAAACTTGGTCCTTAAGATTTCTTTTCCCAAATATTTTAACTGGAATTTAAAGACCCCGTCGTCATCGAACAGCATATCGATGTCGATGGACTGCCCTTCTTCAAATTGCGTGAGGTTGTAATTGCTCCTCATATAATAAGAGGCCGAAATTAGATCTTGGATTTGATCATGGATTTCAATGTCCATCTCGGTACCATTTTTAAAATCCTTAAGTACCGCCTTGTCCTTTTTGTAATCAAAATCGATTTGGATGTCCTTGGTATAGCCGCCTTCGTCAATTTTTCGGATGAACTTATAAGGTTTGCCATTGGTACGCCCAAAATAACTTTCATAAGTGTCATCGACCTTAAAAAAGATACTCGCAAAACCTGTGGTCTTTCCATGCCCCACCACATGGTACACCGGAACCCCATTGAGGTCATCGGATGTAAGGTGCATTGTCGCGTAACTGGCATTCAAAAACCCATAGTGAATCCGAAACTTGAGCCACTCCCCAGGCTTGTATGCCGGTGTGGTCATTTGTGCCGACAAGGGCATCAATGCGAGGATGAAAAGTAGGGTCAGTATCTTTTTCATAAACAATTTGTTGCGTATAAATTTAGCAAAATCAATGCTGAGGCCTTTCAGTTTACATATACTTAAACAAAACTTGTTCCAAATTAGTATAAATAAAAAAAGCCCAGTCTTAAAACTGGGCTTTTCCTAAATAACCAACCAAACTTTAAATTATGAAAAACCAATACTTAAAGTTATAAGGGAACCACCCCTTATCTGCTCCAAATATACAGCAAGGTTTTGTAGGAAAATAAGTTTTTAACGGACTTTAACTTAAGAGCTTCCAAATTGATGGAAACCACATCAATTTTTGGCAAATTATTAAGAATTACAAGGGTTTTGAAGCGGTTTTTTCATTAGAACCAGTACCCTACACTGAAGAAAACATTGCTGCTGGTGATCTCTGGTGACCAGGAATAATAAATTTGGACAGGACCCAAAAACGATTCAAATCCGTAACCTAAACCATAGCCGGAAAAAGTGGGTTCCTGAAACCAATCGCCAGTCCGGAAAAGATCATCGGCCACATTGGCAAAATTTGCAGTGAACAATATGTGGTTCTTTGGGGCAAACCGATAGTCCAATCTGCCGTATGCCTTGATGTAACTGTTACCGGGTAAACTCAAAAAATCGTAACCAATAAAGGGAGTGAAATTGTTCACAAATTCATTGCCAAACCCACCCAACACAAAATCGAAAGAAGTTACTGCCGAGGTGCCCAATTTTACCCCTCCCTCGGTCTCCACATTTAGACTGAGGTTATGGCGGAGCGGCACCACTGTTCCCAAACGGGCCTTTGCGACGGCAAATTCCTTAAAATTGTCATTGTAGTCCGAAGAAAGGAGATACAAATGGATATCACTATCGAACAACAGTCCTTTTGTGGGAAAGTATTTGTCGTCATACGTGTCCAAAGTGATCTTGGAAAAAGCACTGAAATAGTTGGAATTTTCAAACGTGGTCCTGCCATTGCCTTCACTAAAGCCAGCCTCCATGGATTGTTGCCCCAAGGTCCTGGTGCTATACCGCAACAGCTTGTGTTCGGCGCCCAAAGTGAAGGCAAACTCTTCTTGCAATACCGTTTGCAGATAGATTTGGTTGGTAAGATCGGTAACATCAATGTTGATTCGTTGGATATTGGGGTCGTCGGGCACGTTGAAATTTCCCCGAATCAGGGAAAAATCGATTTCTGAATCGAAATCAGTCAACCTGGAATTGATCCCAAAACTCCAATAGTACCCTTTGTCCAAATAGTACTGCATGTTATACCGAATATTGTCCCCAAGAATAAAATCAAACGAGGCCACATCGTCCTTCATCAAAAAATTCTTTTTGGTCAGGTTGATCAATGCCGCACTTTTGTAGAGATCATCATAATGTGCGGACATTTTGAGGAACATCTTAGTGGGGTTCTCTTTCAATTTCAAGATCAGATCGGTTCCCAGACCATTCGAGACCAGATCATACCGTATAGCCTTGAAGTTGCCGGTTGCCGAAAGATTATTGATGCCTTGTTTCAAATCTTCGAAGGAAATTTTGTCGGCCAGGTTAAAACGTAGCTTCCCTTTAATGTATCCCCGAGTGTAGCGATCGTTGCCTTCAATGATCATGCGGTTGATGGTCAGGCTGTCCATTAACTGGATTCGTTTGTGTGGTTTTGGGTGATGGTCCTGCGTTTGGGCAATTTTTATCAATTCGTCTTGGAAGGTCCTTGCCGCTTCTTCCCCACTTTTTATGATTTGGTTTCCCTTTTCAAAATCGATAACCGAAAATTCATCAATGTCCGGCCGGATGTAGATATCGGTTTGCCCCGATTTTCTTTTCATGTCGTTCACCGTGCGATAGTTGTTAATCTGAAGCAATATCTCGGTTGCAGAAGACAGGGATTCCCTTGTGGCCAGATCGTGTTGCACATCCACCCCAATAATAATGTCGGCCCCCATGGCCCTAACTTGGTCTATCGGATAATTGTTCACCACACCACCATCGATCAAAATGTCGCCATCGATTTCTGATGGTTCAAATAAAGAGGGAAAGGTGCCACTGGCCACTATGGCCTCTGGCAGGTACCCTTTGTCCAGCAAAACCTCTTCACCTGTTTCCACATTTGTGGCAATACACAAAAACGGAATGGGCAATTTCCTAAAATCCTGAATATCCTTTACATGAAACAGCAATTGCACCAACATGTTATAAATATTCTGACCCCCAGAAATGGCTGGTGGAAAGCTAACCTTGAAATTGGTGAAGGGCAAGGATAGGGCGTACCGTTCAGAATCCTCCTTCTCATAAAAGGTCTTTGCCCCACGGGGTACATTGTCTTGAATAAGATCCGTGAAATCCGTTTTCTTGAATATCGAATCTAGCTCGTGGGCGGAATAACCGGACGCGTACAAAGCACCTACAATGGCCCCCATACTGGTTCCGCCAATATAGTCCACTTTGATCCCCGCTTCTTCGATTACCTTCAAGGCTCCAATATGTGCCAATCCCTTCGCACCACCACCACTGAGCACCAAGCCCACTTTGGGCGGCACATCTGGTGCAGTATCCTGTCCATATGCCCAAACCCCACAAAAGGTGAATACTATGATGGCGATTATGTGTCTAATATACATGGTCAATGAAAGGATTTAAAAATTTTTTCCGCCTTGGACTTGCCTACGGTTTCGGCAAGCGTTTCAATGGATGCTTCTTTGATGCGTTTCACCGATTTGAAACTTTTCAAAAGTTGCTCCGCCGTTTTTTTGCCCACGCCTTCGATATTCTCCAGTTCTGAATTGATAGCTCCCTTGCTTCGCTTATTTCGATGGTGGGTTATGCCGAACCTGTGGGCCTCGTTTCTTAATTGTTGAATGATCTTTAAGGTCTCCGATCGTTTGTCCAAATACAATGGTACGGAATCCCCGGGAAAATAAATTTCTTCCAAACGCTTGGCAATACCGATGATGGCGATCTTGCCTCGAAGATCAAGTGCTTCCAAACTTTTTAATGCTGATGACAACTGGCCCTTTCCCCCATCAATTACAATAAGTTGAGGCAAGGGTTCGTCCTCGTTCAACAGTCGTTTGTACCTTCTGTACACCACTTCCTCCATACTGGCAAAATCGTCGGGGCCTTCCACTGTTTTGATGTTGAAATGCCGATAATCCTTTTTGGAGGGCTTGCCGTCCTTGAAGACCACGCAGGCAGCCACCGGATTGCTTCCCTGTATATTGGAGTTGTCAAAACATTCGATATGCCTTGGCTCTTCTGAAAGTCGAAGGTCGGCCTTCATTTGGGCCATGATCCGTTTTACATGTCGGTCCGGATCTACAATCTTGATCTGTTTTAGTTTGTCCTGCCTATAAAATCGGGCGTTGCGTTCAGAAAGTTCCAAAATTTGCCGCTTATCGCCCAATTTGGGCAAAGTGACCTTGATGGTTTCTTCAACCTCAACTGGAAAAGGCAAATAGATTTCCCTGGACTGGGACTGGAACCGTTGCCGAATTTCAATGATGGCCAATTGTAGCAATTCTTCATCGGACTCATCCAGCTTTTTCTTGATTTCCATGGTGTGCGACCGTACGATGGACCCATGGGAAAGTTGTAAAAAGTTGATGTAGGCATAGGTTTCATCCGAAATGATGGAAAACACATCCACATTGTTGATCTTGGGATTGACCACGGTAGATTTGGCCTGATAATTTTCCAAGATGTCAATTTTGTCCTTGATCCGTTGCGCCTTTTCAAACTCCATTTGTTCGGCCAACGCTTTCATCTGCTTTTTGAAGGAGTGTAAGGAATCTTTGAAATTGCCTTTGATGATCTGGCGGATATCCTCGATCTGGCCATGATAAGACGCCTCAGATTGCAAACCTTCACACGGCCCTAAACAATTCCCCAAATGGTATTCCAAGCAAACCTTGTATTTACCTGCCTCGATCTTATCCTTGGAAAGATCGTAGTTGCAGGTCCGAAGCGGGTATAGGCTCTTTACCAAATCCAATAGTGTGCGAACGGTTTTCATACTGGTATAAGGGCCAAAATATTCGGATCCATCCTTAATGAGCTTTCGGGTAGGGAATACCCGTGGAAAGCGTTCGTTCTTGATACAAATCCAAGGGTACGATTTATCGTCCTTCAACAATACATTGTACCTTGGTTGCAGTTTTTTGATCAAGTTGTTCTCCAAGAGAAGTGCATCGGACTCGGTGGGCACCACAATATGCCTAATTTCTCGGATTTTTTTGACCAGTACCCTGGTTTTTCCGTATTCCTGCTTTTTATTGAAGTAGGAGGATACCCTTTTTTTGAGGTTTTTGGCCTTTCCCACATAAAGGATCTTTCCCTCGGCATCATAAAATTGGTACACCCCAGGGTCGTTGGGCAACACATTTATTTGAATATTCAAGGAAATTGGATCGGGCATGGTAAGCGTCAAAAACTTGGATTCTGTCTTTCTAACAAAGTTAAGATATAAATATCGTGTTTCTTATTAAACTTGACCTGACCCCATTTTATATTGATGGAACGCTCGATTCATTTCATAAATTAAGGAAACTAATTTAGTAGCAGTGGATTAGAGGCAGATGAACCGAAACCACATCATGGAAAATCCACCTTAATAAAATTGGCCAATACCTGCAAAACCTCTGTTAAAGATTCCGTTCGATTTGTTAAACTACTGTAAAAAAGAGTGTAGTTCATCGATAAAATCTGCATTTCATGGTGTTATTTTAAATTGTTTTACTTACATTTAACGATATATAAATACAATCCTATGGAAAACTATGTGATCGTTTTGGGAATGTACTTGATTTTGATGCTATTCTTCAAAATCTTTTTCTCCGTTGCAACCAAAGGAGAATAATTTACCGTTGCCCCAAAACAACCCCTAAATCTTCAACAGTTAATGTTGAAACATGAACTAAGAAAAAAATATAAAAATCTGAGAGCGACGATTTCTCCGTCAGAAGCATCAGATTTAAGTTTGATTTTAGCCAATCATGTACTTCAAATCCCAGTTTGGGATTTTTTTTATTTCCATACCTTTCTGAGTATAGCCGAGAAAAACGAAATAGATACTCTTCCCCTTCTTACCCTGTTGCAAGGCAAGGACAAAAACATTGTCGTTCCCAAAATATCCGGGCCAAGTGCATTGGAAAATTATTTGGTTACCGATAATACCTCTTTCAAGAAAAATAGTTGGGGCATTCCAGAGCCCACAGATGGTATTTTGGTGCCCGAGAGCAAAATCGATGTGGTGTTTATTCCCCTTTTGGCCTTTGATATGCACGGGAACCGAGTTGGGTACGGAAAAGGCTTTTACGATACCTTTTTACAAAAATGCCGCAAAGAGACCGTTAAGATCGGCCTTTCTTTTTTTGGGGCAGAAAAGGAGCCCATATCCGATATACATGATAATGATGTGCGATTGGATTACTGCATAACCCCGGAAGAAATCTACACGTTCTGATCGGTAGCGTCTTCGGAAGATGTTGCTGGTTTTTCAACGTTCTTCGGGAAAGCCTTTTTGTTGAAGACAATCAAAATACCCACGCCAGTACTGATGGCTGTATCCGCAATGTTAAAAACAGGTTCGAAGAAACGGAACCGTTGTCCGCCTACCGAAGGAACCCAATCGGGCCAAGTGGTATCGATCAACGGAAAATAGAGCATATCCACCACCTTGCCATGAAACAGACTGCCATAAGGTTCATCAGCAAAGAAAGAGGCTACTTGCCCATTGCTGTGGTCAAATATGATTCCGTAAAAAACCGAATCGATAATGTTGCCAATGGCTCCCGCAAAAATCAGGGAAACTGCCAAGATCAGTGTTCTTGGTGACTGTTTTTTAATGATGTCCCACAACCAATAGCCGATGCCAAAAACCGCAAATAAGCGAAAAATGGTCAAAAACAATTTTCCTGTAGATTCCGAGATGGGAAGCAAATCGCTCAACTTGGTTCCCCAAGCCGCGCCTTCGTTCTCTATAAATAGAATTTTAAACCAACCCAAAACATCGTGGGATTCACCCAAAATAAAATGGGTCTTGATGTAGACCTTGGAAATTTGGTCGACCAATAAGATCAGGAAAATAAGTAAAAGTGATTTTTTTAGACTCATCTTTCTAGTAAAGCGGTTGCAAAAATATGGATATTATTTGGTTTTCATGAGATGGATATTGCCTTCCACTGACTTCAGTACAAATAGATTATGTCCAAACGGAATGTTTTGGTCCTCCACTGTGCCGTAATCCGTTTCCGCTAAAATTTCGCCACTGGGCGCATTGAGCCAAATATCCCCTTTTTGGGTAACAACCTCCACGGTTTCCGATACATTGGTCAATGTGCACCTGCCATCGGACAGGGTCACGTTCAAATTTTCATATTTGCCGGTTGCGTACACGTCACAATTGGTGCCGAAAACTGCTACACTCTTATAATTTGGCACTTGGATCTCCAATGCAATGGACACCACTTTGTGAGCACTCAGCTTATCGTTTGGATTTATGAAAATCGGTTGAAAATCGGCACTGATCAAGGCTGTGGTGCCGGTTTCTTCAATGGAGACCAAAAGATCTTTGGCATATTCCCCTTCAATACTTGCCGAAACGGTCACTTCGTCCGTTTGTGCTGTTTTCAAATCTATGCGATAACAATATTGGGAATCGATCTGAATAAAATCGATATGGGGATCAATAATCGCTTTTTTGACCAGTTTTTGTCCCCGAACAGTTACGCTGGCAATAACGAACGCTATGAAAACCAATATCCTCATAAACAAAAAACGCCCGAGGGCGTTTTTCTTATTTCTGCATATTCTTTGCCTCAATGCTCAACGTAGCATGCGGAACCAATTTTAAACGCTCTTTGTTGATGAGCTTACCGGTTACACGGCAAATGCCATAGGTTTTGTTCTCTATGCGCATAAGGGCATTCTTAAGATCCCTTATAAATTTCTCCTGACGGATGGCCAACTGGGTGTTCGCCTCTTTGCTCATGGTCTCCGAACCTTCCTCAAAGGCCTTGAATGTGGGCGATGTATCGTCGGTACCATTGTTTCCGTCATTCATATAGGAACTTTTCAAAAGTTCCAAATGACTTTTTGCCTTCTCCATTTTTTCTTCGATCAAGGCCCTGAATTCCTCTAGTTCCTTGTCAGAGTATCTTACTTTTAAATCTTCTGCCATGGTTAATGCTTTTGAATAAACAATTTTGTATTCACTTCGTCGAAGGCGACTGCAACACCTTCATCCAAATTTTCCTCAAAGTTCAGCTCTGCCGTCAAGGTCTCTGTCTTAATATAGTCCTCGTTGCTCGAAATGGCATTTTCCACAAAGCCGTCCTTCAAAATTTTAATATCGATCTTATCGGTTACCTCAAATCCTGATTCCTTTCGAATGTTCTGGATTCGGTTCACCAATTCCCTTGCGATCCCCTCCTTTCTCAGGTTGTCATCAATGGTCACATCAAGGGCAACCGTCAAAGGGCCCGAACTGGCAACCAACCAACCTTCGATGTCTTGGGAGCTGATCTCTACATCGGTTAACTGTAAATTAACGCTTTTATTTTCCAATTGGAGTGTTAATTCTCCTTCTTGTTCCATTTTTTGGATATCCTCCTGTCCCATTTTAGCCACTTCGGCCGCAATGGCTTTCATATCCTTACCAAATTTCGGGCCTAACACCTTAAAATTCGGTTTTATTTGTTTAACCAAGATGCCGGAAGCGTCATCCAACAGTTCAATTTCCTTGACATTTACCTCCGATTTGATCAAGTTGGAAACCGCTTCAATATCGGATTTTTGCTCCTTGTCCAAAACCGGAATCATGATTTTTTGCAGGGGTTGGCGCACTTTGATCTTTTCTTTCTGACGGATGGAAAGCACCAAAGAGGATATCTTCTGGGCCAACTGCATCTTCCGTTCCAATTTTTCGTTCACCATTGCGGGATCATAGACCGGGAATTCGGCCAGATGGACACTCTCGATACCTTCTTTGTGGGTCACGGCATCCAAATCTTTGTACAACCGGTCCATAAAGAACGGTGCCACTGGGGCCGAAAGTTTTGCCACAGTGACCAAACAAGTATATAGCGTCTGGTAGGCCGAGATTTTATCCTGCCCATAATCGCCTTTCCAGAAACGTCTCCTGCACAAACGCACATACCAGTTGCTCAGGTTTTCCTGCACAAAATCGGAAATCATTCGGGATGCCCGTGTGGCCTCATAATCGGCATAGGCCTCGTCCACATTCTTGATCAAGGTATGCAGTTCGGACAAGATCCATTGGTCAATTTCAGGTCTGTCCTGCAAGGGTACGTCTGCCTCCGCATACGTAAACTCATCAATATTGGCATACAGTGCCATAAAGGAATAGGTATTGTAAAGCGTTCCGAAGAACTTGCGCTTCACTTCCACTACCCCCTCGATGTCAAATTTAAGGTTGTCCCATGGGTTGGCATTCGAGATCATATACCAGCGGGTGGCATCAGGACCATGTTCCGGCAATACTTCAAAGGGATCTACGGCATTGCCCAATCGCTTGGACATTTTCTTGCCTTCCTTGTCCAAAACCAATCCGTTGGACACCACATTTTCATAGGCGATGCTATCGAACACCATAGTGGCAATGGCATGCAACGTATAGAACCAGCCGCGGGTCTGATCTACCCCCTCTGCAATAAAGTTGGCCGGGAAGGCGATGCCCTCATCGATCAATTCCTTGTTCTCAAAAGGATAGTGCCATTGGGCGTAGGGCATGGAGCCACTATCGAACCACACATCGATCAAGTCGGCCTCCCTTTTCATCGGTTGCCCGGAAGGGGATACTAAAGTGATGGCATCCACAATATTTTTATGCAAATCGATCTTGTCGTAGTTGGCTTCGCTCATATCGCCTACCACAAAATCAGCAAACACATCTTTGTTCAGTACCCCGGCTTCCACGGCCTTGGCCATTTCATTTTTCAACTCTTCCACGGAGCCGATGATCATTTCCTCTTTGCCATCCTCGGTTCGCCAGATGGGCAATGGAATGCCCCAATACCTAGATCGGGAAAGGTTCCAATCGTTGGCATTGGCCAACCAGTTGCCAAAACGGCCCTCACCGGTTGCCTTCGGTTTCCAGTTGATGGTTTGGTTGAGTTCGAACATGCGGTCCTTCACATCGGTCACCTTAATGAACCAGGAGTTCAATGGATAGTACAATATGGGCTTGTCGGTACGCCAGCAGTTCGGATAACTGTGTACATATTTTTCGACCTTAAAGGCCTTGTTCTCTTCTTTCAGTTTGATGGCAATCTCGACATCCACCGATTTTTCGGGTTCCTCTCCTTCATCATAGTATTCGTTCTTCACATACTTGCCGCCAAACTCCTTCATTTCAGGCCTGAACTTTCCTTGAAGATCTACCAATGGCACCGGGTTGTTGTTCTCGTCCAAAACCAACATTGGTGGTACCTCAGGTTCGGCCTGTTTGGCCACCAAGGCATCGTCCGCACCAAAGGTGGGGGCGGTATGCACGATTCCGGTACCGTCTTCCGTGGTCACAAAATCCCCGGAAATAACACGGAATGCATTTTCAGGATTTTGGTAGGGCTGTACATAGTCGATCAATTGCTCGTATCGAATGCCAACCAAATCCTTGCCCACAAAACTGTTCCCTACCAAATAGGGTATTTTTTTGTCGCCTTCTTGAAATGCATTCAGATCGGCTTCGGTTTCCACAGCGATAAACTTGCTGCTGAACTGTTTGCTCACCAAAGCTTTTGCCAATACCACAGTTATTTTCTCAAATGTATATTGGTTGAACGTTTTTACCGTGACGTATTCGATTTTGGGCCCAACCGTCAATGCCGTGTTGGAAGGAAGTGTCCATGGGGTGGTCGTCCACGCCAAAAAGTAGAGTTCCCCTTCTATATCCTTCAAGAAATCAGGCAATGATTCCGGTACGGCCTTGAACTGTGCGGTTACGGTGGTATCTGTAACATCTTGATAGGTTCCGGGTTGGTTGAGCTCGTGGGAGCTTAATCCCGTGCCCGCCTTTGGCGAATACGGTTGAATGGTATATCCTTTATACAGTAGCCCCTTGTCATAGATTTGTTTTAGCAACCACCAAACGGACTCCATATATTTGGGTTTGTAGGTGATGTAGGGGTCGTCCATATCCACCCAATACCCAATTTTTTCGGTCATTTCGTTCCAGACATCCGTGTAGCGCATCACCGCCTTTTTACAAGCGGCATTGTACTCTTCCACAGATATTTTTTTGCCGATGTCCTCCTTGGTGATGCCCAATTCCTTCTCCACACCGATTTCGATGGGCAGTCCGTGGGTATCCCAACCAGCTTTACGTTTTACCTGAAAACCTTTCATGGTCTTGTACCTTGGAAAAATATCCTTGATGGTACGTGCCATAACGTGGTGAATGCCCGGCATTCCATTTGCGGAAGGGGGGCCTTCATAGAACACATAACTTTCCTTGCCCTCCCTGGTGGAAACACTTTTCTCAAAAATATGGTGGTCCTTCCAAAAGCTTAGAACTTCTTCCGATACTTTTGGCAAATCCAATCCCTTATATTCCGCAAACTTCATATCCTACTTCTTCTTCTAGAATTCAAGTTTGCAAAATTATAAATTTAGATGGAATTATGGGCTACCCAACACCGTAAGAATACACATAACCACCTTAACCTAAATATGATACCCTCCCAATGGCTTTTTGGGGCATAAATCGTATCTTTCCACACTATAAACACTAAACCATTTTATGATGAAAAAAGTAATTATTGGGATGATGGCACTTGCCATCTCGACCTCTGTATTGGTTTCTTGCAAAGAAGCTACGGACAAGGCCAAGGAAGCATCCGAAGAAGCCAGTGAAGGCTTGGAACAAGCCGGGAAAGACCTAAAGGAGGCCACAGACGATGCGGTTGACGCCATGAAGGAAGCCGGGGAAGAAGCCAAGGAAATGGGCGAACAAGCTTTGGACAGCCTTAAAAAAGCCGGTGAGGAAACCATGGATGCTGCAAAAAAGGCTGGCGAGGAAATGAAGGAGACGGCCAAAAAAGCCATCGATAGTATCAAAATCTAAAAATTTTATCTCAAACGATATGAAGATGCCCGGCAATCCGGGCATTTTTAATTAAAAAACATAGCCCAAACTCAAGATAAGATTGGTGCCGGGTGCCACAATTCCGGAAGAATAGGTACGATATCGTTGATTGGTAATGTTCTCCAATCCCACACTGGCCTTTAAGGCATTGGTTATTTGGTATTGTGATCTAAAATTCAAGGTGTACCATGATGGGGAATACGGATTTCCATCACTGTCCATGGCATATATATAGTCTTTACTCCGTTCTGAAAGTGCCAAATCCCCACTGCTCACCTCACCGTTGTAATTGAGAAAGAAATCAGCCTTCAATTTTTGATTTTGCCATAACAGGTGCACATCGCCAAATGTTGGGGCCGCATGCCGGGCCGGACTGTCGGTACCATCATCATCTTCCTCAATACCTTCGGTTATGGTTAGGTTCGATGTTAGGGATAAATGCTCGTCCAAGAAGGCCTCTACTCCGAACTCAAAACCGTACACATAGGCCTTGGCCGCATTTTGTATGGCCTGCACATTACTGGGCTCGCCATTGTATTCGATTTCGTTTTGGCCATTGAAGGTAAAATCCCTTCGAACCAGTGCATCCACCAGATACGTGTAATAGGCTGAACCTTTCAGCACCACTACATCGTTGAAATTTTTACGAAGGCCCAATTCGCCATTATAGGCGTACTCGGGTTCCAGATCGGGATTGGGCACCACTACAGAACCGGGTTCCGAGTCGAATATTTTTCCGATATCGTCAATATTTGGCGCTCTAAATCCAGTTGATCCATTGAGGGTCACCTGAAAGTCCGACCATGGAAACCAACTTAGACCCAAACTCCCCGTCAATGCCCCGGTCACAATATCGGCTTCATCAAATGGAAAGGGATAAAAGGTATTTTCAAATTGGGCATCCACCCAAACCTGGCTGTACCTAATTCCCGATAGCAAAGTGACATTGGGCTTTAATTGATACTCCCCATTCACATAGCCTGCCAAAGTCTGCCATGTTGCGCCATCCGGGTAACGGGATGCTGTAGGTTCCACCACATAGGTCTCCAAATTTTTCATACTGCCGAAGGAATGGACTTTGTTGAAGACATACTCCGCGCCGTAGTACAGGTGCAGCGCGCCAATTTTTTTGTTCTCAAAATCCAGGTTTACCGAAAGGGCATCCACCTTTTCGTTGGTGGAGAACAATTCAACGTCCCCAAAGCCACGGTCGTTTCTACTTTCTTCAAAAAACTGATAGGCCGTGGTCAGTTTTACCCCATCGTAAAACATGTTCTTGCCTTTTTTGGTCACTTGAAAATTCCCCATGAACCATTTTTGGGGACCATAGTACCATTCCGCAGACCGCAGGCCGGTTCCATCCCTGTTCGGACGTATCAATCTGTCGTATCTGGCATAATCCGAAGTCTCTGAATAATACAAACCCAGATCATAGTTCCATGTGCTGTTGGGCCTGTACGAAAACTTTTGAAGAAAGTTGAACTGGTCATATCCGGAGGTGACTTGTTTTCTGGGGTCATTGTTCGGAACAAGAACATCCGTACCGTTACGTGTAACCACATAGTTGTTCCTTAAATAAGAATCCGGGCCATGCGCTCCCATTTTAAGGTCATCAAAATTATTGTAGGTGAAACTAGTGTAAGAAGCCCAGTTCCGTTTGCCCAAATTAAAGTCGATATGGGCCGTATTCTCATTGTTTGCCGATGCATACCTCATACTTGCGTTACCCGAGAATGCTAGACTATCGGTATACGAAAAATGAGGGTTCATGGTGTAGAAGCTCATCACCCCACCAATGGCATCACTACCATAGATCACCGAACCCGGACCAAAGGTAATCTCCGTTTTCTTGATGGTAAAGGGATCGATGGAAATCACATTTTGCAGATTCCCTCCCCTAAAAATGGCATTGTTCATGCGAACTCCATCCACAGAAAGCAATACACGGTTGGTGGCAAATCCACGGATCATGGGACTACCACCTCCCAGTTGACTTTTTTGAACGAATATCTTGCCGCTGTTCTGCAATAGATCCGCGGATGTCTGTGGTGTGGTAAATTCGATTTGACGGGCCCCGAGTGTTTCAATTTTTTGCGGTACGTTCTTTTTCTGTTGCTCCCATTTGGAAACGGACATCACCACTTCTTGCAACTCCTCTGTCTTTAATCGGAGATACAATCGGTTTCCCCTTCGGTTCAATTGTGCTTTGGTGGTGGTATAGGTTTCATAACTGATGTGTTTGAACGTAATCCGCTCATTGTCGGAAAACTGGCCCAGATCACATTTTCCATTGGCATCGGTAATGGTGGATTTAGTTTGATCCCTGTTGAAAACGGCTATGTTGTCCACTGGTTTTCCCGAATCAGAATCCAAGACGGTCACTTCTTGGGCATAGGAAAACAGAGCAAACAAGAAAAGAAAAAGTGTTAAGGTTGGTTTTAGGTTTTGCATTCTAGGTAAACACGGCATTTAATACTGCGAGAGACTTCGGTTCCCTGAATCCGTGCACATGCAAACGGTAATACAGGATGATGGTTTTTAGAAGTTCGCGCCTATTCGACTTCGTTAGTTGTTTCGACGATAATGCATCAAAATTCATGCCCAAAAACAGCTTGAAATTTTCCAGATTCTCGCTCTGAATCAATGGGTTAAGTGAAGGAGATGTACAAAAACCCCCTTCCTGAAGATCAAAAAAAGGCGCATCTTGGCCATAGGTGTCCGGATAAAAGCCCAAATACTTGGTCAAGTTCAACAAAAACAGGATGTGAAAATTGGGTGCCATGGGATGGGTATCGAACCAATGAAAGGCATATTCCAAGTAATTGAAAAGCCCTGGGTCCTCTTCCTGCTCCTGAAGGCAGTTGCCCAACATTTCAGCCAAAAAAAGTACCACACTGTTCTTGAGCACATCGGTATGAAGACTTTGGTAGGGCATGGAAACCTTGACTTCCTTAATGGTCTCCAACGTGCCCTTATTTTTATGGACGGCCACCAGTTCCAACTGCATCAAGGGAAGAAAATAGGCGGGTTTCAATTTGCCCTTTTTGGAGGCCAGTACACCTTTCAACAAATAGGATTTCACCCCATCGGACTCCGTAAATGCTCGAACAATAAGACTCGTGTCACCATATTTTAGTGAGGAAAGTACGATTGCCTTTGTTGTTATTTGCATGGGCCAAAAAAGAAGCAGTTACCAAAAGTGTAAAAATAGCCACAACTTTCGGTAACTGCTAAAAATTTATGGAATGCCGCGGGTTATATTACCCCTTGGGCCAACATGGCATCGGCAACCTTTACGAAGCCGGCAATATTTGCACCTTTTACATAGTTGCAGTAGCCATTCTCTTCCTTACCATATTGGATGCAGGAATCATGGATACCTGCCATAATGCCCTTCAAGCGCTCATCTACTTCCTCACGGGTCCAACTGATACGTAGGGAGTTCTGTGACATTTCCAAACCGGAAGTGGCAACACCCCCTGCATTGGAAGCTTTTCCGGGAGCAAACAATATTTTGGCGTCATGGAATGCATGGATCGCTTCCGGCGTTGATGGCATGTTGGCACCTTCGGCCACTGCAATACAACCATTTTTGATCAATGCAGCCGCATCGTCCCCGTTCAACTCGTTCTGGGTTGCACATGGCAATGCCACATCACAAACCACTTTCCATGGGGTTTCCCCTTTGTGGAAGGTAGCAGAAGGATACTGGTTCACATATTCGGAAATGCGTCCTCTTTTATTGTTCTTCAAATCCATCACAAAGGCCAATTTTTCCTCGTTGATGCCCTCTTTATCATGAATATATCCGCTGGAATCAGAAAGGGTCAATACCTTTCCGCCCAATTGAAGTACTTTTTCAGCAGCGTACTGAGCCACGTTTCCAGAACCGGAAATTACCACGTTCTTTCCTTCAAAAGACTCCCCTTTGGTCTTCAACATGCTGTCGGCAAAATAAACGGTACCGTAACCTGTGGCCTCTGGACGAATCAATGATCCACCCCAAGAAAGCCCTTTTCCGGTCAATACCCCGGTGAACTCGTTTCGGATTTTTTTGTACATCCCGAACAAGAACCCAATTTCACGGGCTCCCACGCCGATGTCACCAGCTGGCACATCGGTGTTTGGTCCGATGTGTCGGCACAATTCGGTCATGAAGGCATGGCAAAAACGCATTACCTCATCGTCGGACTTCCCTTTGGGGTCAAAGTCGGAACCACCTTTACCACCACCCATGGGCAGTGTGGTCAGGCTGTTCTTAAATACTTGTTCGAAAGCCAAGAATTTCAATACACTAGCGTTCACGGTAGGGTGGAAACGAAGTCCCCCTTTGTATGGGCCAATGGCAGAGTTCATTTGGATTCGGTAACCACGGTTGACATGGATTTCACCATTATCATCGACCCAGGCCACCCGGAAGGATATCAATCGCTCTGGCTCCACCATGCGCAAAAGGATATTTTTCCCATGATAAATGTCGTGCTGGACAATGTAAGGTATAACGGTTTCCGCTACCTCTTGTACGGCTTGAATGAATTCGGGCTCATGACCATTCCTGGCCTTCACCTCATCCATAAATGCTTTGATTTTGTCTTCCATATACGGAGTAAAATTAGATGTCCCTTTGCACTGGCGCAGGGGCGATTATTAGTAAATTATGAATTAGACGGCAAAATTATACTATTTCAATAATTTAGGTATTTATTTTTTATAAATTTTTCAAAATAGTTCAATAGAGCGCTTGGGCCAAATCGGCAATCAAATCGTCCACATCCTCAATGCCCACACTTAGTCTTATCAGGGCATCTACCACACCTATTTTTTCCCTTTCCTCTTTGGGGATACTGGCATGGGTCATACTGGCAGGATGACCGGCCAAACTTTCCACACCACCCAACGATTCTGCCAGGGTAAATATTTTGAGTTTCTCCACAATTTTTATGGCATCGGTATAATTTCCGCCTTTGGGCACAAAGGAAATCATACCACCATAGCCTTTCATTTGTTTTTTGGCCACTGCATGGTTGGGGTGGGATTCAAATCCCGGCCAATATACTTTTTCAATCTTGGGATGGGTGTTCAAAAAATGGGCAATGGCCTCCCCGTTTTCACAATGCCGCTGCATGCGCACATGTAAGGTTTTAATACCGCGGAGGGTCAAAAAACTGTCCATGGGCCCACATATGGCACCACTGGCATTTTGTATAAAGTACAATTGATCGGCCAAATCCTTATCGTTCACCACCAAGGCCCCAACCACCAAATCGCTGTGTCCGCCGAGGTATTTGGTGGCCGAATGCATCACAATATCGGCACCGAGCTCAAGGGGCAGCTGCAAATAGGGCGATGCGAATGTATTGTCAACCGCCAGCAACAATCCTTTTTGTTTGGTGATTTTGGCGATGGCCGAAATGTCCATAATGTTCATCAACGGATTGGTCGGTGTTTCCAGCCAAACCATTCTAGTAGCATGGGAAATTTCAGTCTCAATGGCCTTTGCATCCTGCATATCCAAAAACCGGAAAACAATGCCAAACTTCTCATACACCCTTTTGAACAATCGATAACTTCCTCCATACAGGTCGTTGGTGGCCAAAACCTCGTCACCGGGTTTTAGCAATTTCAGTACAGCATCGATAGCGGCCAAACCACTGGCAAAAGCCAAGCCATAGTTTCCGTTCTCGATACTGGCGAGTGCATTTTCCAAAGCGGTTCGGGTTGGGTTGGCACTCCTCGAATACTCATAACCTCGATGTCCTCCTGGCGTGGTCTGTGCGTAAGTGGATGTTTGGTAGATCGGAGGCATCACGGCACCGTATGCCTTATCGGGGTGTTGTCCTCCGTGAATGGTTTTACTATTAAATCTTAAGTCTTTCTTGGCCATAATTGCAAATTCTTACCACAAATGTATCGTTAACTTTCCGCGTAATCAACGAAGTAGTATTTTTGATGACCCTAAAGCCCCATACCATGAAAAAAATTATCGGAGCCCTTTTTGTGTTCACCCTTGTCGTAAGTTGCGAAAGTGAAAGCAAACTTACCTACGACACCCTTCGTTTGACCGGTGAAAACTGTGCTTCTTGTCCAAACATTACAATCAATGTTCCTGAAGTGTTGGACGAATCTTCGGTCGCCAAAGTAATCAATAGGGCGCTTCGCGAGGAAATCATCAGTATTCTTTCATTTAGCGAAGACGAGAGTATTGACAATGTGGACAAGGCAATTGCCTCCTTCACCGAAAGTTATAAGGAATTGAAAGCCAAGTTTCCCGAAGAAACCGTTTGGGAGGCTAAAATTGAAGGCGAAGTAGTGTATGAAGATGTGAATCTCATCACCATACAACTGGAAGCGTATTCATTTACGGGAGGAGCCCACGGCTATGCCTCCACTTCCTTTCTGAATTTTGATAAGCGACAGGGCACCGAGCTAGAAAATTGGGAGCTTTTTAGTGATGAGGCCGGTTTTACCAAGTTTGCAGAAACCAAGTTCCGGATCCAGGAAAAGATACCACAGGACAAGAACATCAATGCCACGGGGTTTATGTTTGAGGGCGATACCTTCCATTTGGCCCAAAATATAGGATATACCCAAGAAGGCATCCAATTGATCTACAACCAATATGAAGTAGCCTCCTATGCCGACGGTCCCATTGTAATGACATTGCCCTACAACGAGATCAATCTGTACCTAAAAAGAAAAGTGAAGTCTTAACGGTCTCTTTCCAACGCTTTTTTGAGTGCCAAAATGGCTCCAAGGTGCAAACCTTCGTGGAACACATTGAATGCCAAGGCATCCGTTGCGTTTGATAAGCCTATTTTGGGCGTGGTCATGTATTCTTGAAACGTACTGAACCTGCCATGTTCAAAATCCAATTGGATATGTTTCACGGTACTGAACAGATAAGCGTCAATTTTTTCCATTTCGTTTTTGGAAGGCTCCCCATCGGGAAAAGTGCCTTTTTTGTACTTATCGATCAATTCCTTTTCTATGGTAAAATCCCTTCCACTTAAACCATAGAGCAACAATTGTGGGGTAACCACCACATGGGCAATGTTCCACCAAATATTGTTGTTGTATCCCTCCGGAATTTTAAAAAGGTCCTCTCGAGGTGTCTTATGTAGCACATCGTGCAGGATTTTTCGGTTTTTCAGTAAGATGTCGAATAATTTTTCCATGGAAACAATGGTTAGCTGAAGATAAAACTAGGTTTTAATTTTGAAAAAGGGCTGTTAAATTTCAACTATTGGCCCCACTTGTCCAAAATGAAACACCTTCGTATAAGAGTGTTGTTTTTGACTTTTCGCCATGGGTTTTGCTTCAATTTTGATTTCCTTTGTAGCACCATCTTAACAACCATGAAAAAGATTTACCATTTGGGCAGCTGCTCTACCTGCCAACGCATACTTAAGGAATTGGAACCCTTGGATGGCGTACAATTGCAAGAAATTAAATCGGAACCCATCACCCAAGATCAACTGGAACAGATGGAAGCTTTATCCGGTAGTTACGAATCCCTGTTCAGTAAAAGGGCCATGTTATTTCGCCAACGAGGTCTGCATGAAAAACAACTGACCGAGACCGATTATAAAGATTTGATCTTGGAACACTATACCTTTTTGAAACGACCGGTGATCCTAGTGGAGGGTCAAATTTTTGTGGGCAATTCCAAAAAAACGGTACAAGCTGCCAAGGAAGCACTGCAACAATGAGCAGGCGTACCCTGGCCATATTGGCGGCCATTGGTGCCACGACCATTTATGGGATCAACCATACCGTAGCCAAAGGGGTAATGCCCAATTATGTGCAACCTTTCGGGTTTATTTTACTTCGGGTATCTGGTGCAACCCTTTTGTTTTGGCTGATTTCCCTATTTGGTCCCAAAGAAAAAATCGATAAAAAAGATTGGATACGGATCGTTGTGTGTGCCCTGCTTGGCATGGTAATCAATATGCTCTCCTTTTTTAAGGGGCTACAGCTTTCCACCCCTATCAACAGTGCCGTTTTGGTTACCATCACTCCTATTTTTGTGGTGGTGCTTTCTGCTTTCTTTCTTAAGGAACGTATTACCTTGAACAAAGGACTTGGCGTGTTTTTGGGTTTTGTAGGGGCCATCGGGTTGATTCTTTTCGGTGCCGAAGTGCGGCAAGATGCGCCGAACATTCCGTTGGGCAATTTTTTGTTCGTGATCAATGCTACGGCCTATGGCGCCTATCTTATTGTAGTAAAAAAATTGATTGAAAAGTACCATCCCTTTACCTTGATGAAATGGTTGTTCACCATTGCATTGATCATCAATCTTCCGATCACGCTGCCCGACGTTTTGGCCATGGATTGGGCGTCTATACCGCTTTGGGCCTACGGTTCCATTGCCTTTGTGATCATTGGAACCACCTTTCTCACCTATCTGTTCAACGTATTTGCACTTACCCAATTAAAGGCATCGACCATCGGGGCCTTTATGTACATGCAGCCCTTGGTCGGGATTCTTTTTGCACTGTTTACCGGAAAAGACCAACTCACCTTGGTCAAAATTGTGGCCACCTTGTTCGTATTAGTTGGAGTTTACTTGGCCAGTAAAAAGCCCAAACCAAAAATTTAAGATTGGGATAATTGCCCAAGTATCGTCAATTCATTTAGGGCATTCGTCAATTTAGAGTTGTAGCAAAATCCTAACCTACTATTTTTAATATATCAACAAGATGAATCTTCCATAAAAATGGTCATTATTGGCATAATTCTAGGCGTTTCAATTTTTCTGACTTATATAGCCTTATATATAATTTTGAATCGGGCATACAAAATCCATCCTTTAATACATCTTGGTGGATTTTACTTTCTTTTTACAGCAATTGAGAATGCTATTCCAAACATCATTCCCGAAGCTTGGAAAATCAAGCAAATCAACACGCCCTTACAAATGGATGGTTCCATTGGTTTTTTCTTTCGATTGAATCAACCTAAAATGTCTGTTTACGAAATAGGCATGGCTGTTCTGCTGGTTTGCTTTACATGTTATTTTATATACAACGTAGGTGTTAAGCAATTTCTTAAAAAAAAGAATCGGTAAAAGAAAAATCCTAAAATCTAATCATTCCAAAGATTATAAGTCTTTTGGTGTTTGTGTGAACTTTCGAGTATCTGCCTTGGTCAATAGTTTAAAATCTGGAGATCGTTCCATGGTATTGAAGGCATCCAAAAACACCTTGGGCAATCCAGTGAGTCTTCGCTCTTTTAGGTCGATCCAAGCCCCCATCATTTCGCAACGGGCAAAATTTTTGCCGTTGGCATCGTAAAAATTGTGCAAAAATTCGAAGAACATCCCATCTTCACTCATCCCCACAAACTCCAAGGAAACCTTAACTGGTTTACCCGGAAAAGCTTCTTTAAAATAGTACACATGCTCATGGAACACCACGGGACCAATATTGTGTTCGGCCATACTTTTTTGGTTAAAGCCCAGTTGACCCAAATAGGCCATTCGTGTATGGCTCATAAAATTGATGTAGGCCGAATTGGCCATATGTCGATTGGCATCCAAATCGCTCCAACGAATCTCAAAATCTTTTAAAAACATAGTCGGTTATTTTGTTATGCATGCATAATAATTGTAAAAATACCATAGTTTTGAAAACTGTCTCCACCCAGATGGAGAATTGTTCCTATTTTTAAACATAGTTTAACACCACACGTATGAGCCAAAAAGCCGAATTCATCAAAGACCTATCGTTACCCGTTGTTGCAGCACCCATGTTCTTGATTTCCGGACCCCAACTGGTGATCGAATGTTGCAAAAATGGCATCGTGGGCACCTTTCCCGCACTCAACCAACGCACCAGCGAAGGATTTGAGGAATGGTTGATCGAAATCAAAACGGAACTCGACAAATTTGAGCAGGAAACCGGTAAAAAAGCGGCGCCCTTTGGAGTCAACCTCATAGTGCACCCCACCAATCCAAGGTTGGAGGCCGATGTAAAACTATGCATGAAACACAAAGTGCCCTTGGTGATCACTTCGTTGGGAGCGGTAAGCATGGTTGTGGATGCCATCCATAGTTACGGTGGATTGGTGTTTCACGATATCATCAAAAAAAGGCATGCCGAAAAGGCCGCTGAGGCAGGTGTGGATGGATTGATCTTGGTTTCCGCAGGTGCTGGGGGCCATGGAGGAACCCTGAACCCGATGAGTTTGATCACCGAAGTGAAAAAATTCTTTGACAAGACCATTCTATTATCCGGTTGTATCAGCACGGGTAGGGATGTGGCCTCAGCCCTGCAAATGGGCGCCGACCTTGCCTATATGGGTACCCGGTTCATCAATACAGAAGAAAGCAAGGCACCAGAGGAATACCGGAAGATGATCATAGAAGCTGGAGCCAGCGATGTGGTATACACGGCAGCGATTTCCGGGGTTCATGCCAACTTTTTGGCAGCCAGTTTAAAAGCAGCTGGGGTTACCGAAGAGGACTTGAAGAAAGACACCAAAATCGATTTTGGGAAAGAACTCAACACTGAGGCCAAAGCATGGAAAACAATCTGGTCCGCGGGTCAGGGTGTGACCTCCATTGACAATGTACTACCGGTTGCCGATTTGGTGCAACAACTCAAGGATGAATTCAAAACTGCGGTAACCCAACAGGCCAACCTGCTCAAAACCTATCCCAAAGATTAATCGACCCAATGCCCAAGGTTGCCTCAGATTATAATCCGCCCCTATTTTTTAAAAATGGCCATTTTGCGACCATTTATTCGGGTATCATCCGTTCGGTGAACGGGGTGGTGCAAAAAAGGGAGCGCTTACCATTGTCCGATGGCGATTTTTTGGATTTGGATTGGAGTGATTCCGTGATTCCCAGCGATAAGTTGGTCATCCTGCTGCATGGTCTTGAAGGCGACGGGCAACGACCGTATATTTCCGGAAGTGCCAAAATCCTGAATCAAAATGGGTACGATGCGTGTGCTGTAAACTACCGGGGGTGCAGTGGTGAGCCAAATACGAAGTACCGTTCCTACCACTCCGGGGCCACGGAAGATCTACTTGAAGTGATCGAACATATCTTGAACACCCGCGATTACAAAGAACTGTATTTAAAAGGGTTTAGTCTGGGGGGCAATCTTCTTTTAAAATACCTGGGCGAGGGCAACTCCATCCCCAAGGAAATGAAAGGGGCCGTAGCGGTTTCTGTTCCTTGCAGTTTGCACAGTTCCTGCGAACAATTGCTTTCTGCAAAAAATGTATTATACGCGCAACGGTTCAAAAAAAACCTATTGGACAAGCTCCGTCAAAAACAGCAAATGTTTCCCGATAAAATTTCGGACGACGACATCAAAAACATCAAAACGCTCAAGGATTTTGATGATGTGTATACCAGCAAGGCCCATCATTTTGACGACGCACTGGACTATTATGAAAAATGCAGTTCCAAACAATTCCTCCCTGGCGTTGCTGTTCCCAGCTTGATCATCAATGCGCTGGATGATTCCTTCCTTGGTCCAGCTTGTTATCCGTATAAGGAAACCAATCAAAACCCCTATCTATACCTCGAAACACCAAAATATGGTGGCCATGTTGGCTTTTGGGGCAAAAACAATATCACCTATACCGAAAAAAAGGCGGTCGATTTTTTCAACACCTTATGAAATGCCCGTTTGAAGGGAGCTTGTGAGGCATAAAACAAAAATCCACGGAATTATTAGATGTCAATTGCCTATCTTAGTAGCTACATTTATAAAATCAAACTTCAATAGAACGATAATGAAAAAAATAGTCCTGTTCTTGGCCCTTGGAGCCTTTGTGGCAAGTTGTGGCGGAAAAAAAGAAGAAAAAAAGGATGGCTTTGAAGTGAGCCGAACCAAAACCGAAGAGAAGAAGGCACAAGAAAGCCAAGAAGTTCCCGTTGATTTGAGCAACAAGGGCGTTGGGCCGATAAAAAATGTTGAATTTGCCGATGATATCGACCAAGCTATGGCCGATCGGGGCAAAGCGAAGTTCGAAACCATTTGTGTGGCTTGCCACATGGTGGACAAACGCATGATTGGACCGGCCATGAAAGGAGTTTATGAACGAAGAAGTCCTGAATGGGTCATGAACATGATCTTGAATCCTGATGGAATGCTTAGGGAAGACCCCATCGCCAAAGCATTGCAACGCGAATACAACGGGGCGGTGATGCTTCAGCAAAACCTTACAGAGGAAGAAGCTAGGGACGTTGCCGAATATCTCCGAACACTATAATATCCAACCCTATTTTTTAAAATGCTGTTGTTTAATTGGTTAAGCAACAGCATTTTTCTATTTTAGGGCAAACCGTTTTCCGATGAAAAAATTACTCCTTTTACTTTTTGGCCTACTCGCCCTGCCCTTAGTACAAGCACAAACACTTCAAGGTGCTTGGGAAACCACAGAAACTGACGGAAACGGTTTGGTGGTGCAGCATGTGCTCATTTTTACCGATGCCCATTTTGCCCAGGCCATTTTTGTAAAACCTTCCGGGAAATTTTTGGGCACCAAAGGTGGCAGTTACCTACAAAAGAACGATTCGTTGGAATTCACCTACGAATTTGCCTCTTTCAACGCGGACTTGGTTGGCAGTAACAAATCTGAAGTATTCGAATTACAGGACAATCAACTCGAGCTGGGCAAATTGAAGTGGACCAGACTCGACGATGGCACCCCGGGCGACCTTCTTGGTGCTTGGCTGATTTCGGGCCGTAAACGCGATGGTGAAATCGTGAAACGCGATACCTCAGGTCCGCGCAAAACCATGAAAATACTTTCGGGCACCCGCTTTCAGTGGATTGCCTACAATACGGAAACAGCAGAATTTTTTGGCACAGGCGGCGGCACCTACACCACCATCGACGGAAAATATACCGAGAACATCGGCTTTTTCTCTAGGGACGATTCTCGGGTAGGCGCCAGTTTGGAATTCAATTATGAACTGATCGATGGGGATTGGCACCATTCCGGATTGAGCAGCAAGGGCGACCCCATATACGAAGTTTGGAGCAAGCGAACCCTGTAACCCACTCCTATTCATTTATTAACGTACAAGTTTGGCCGAATAAAGCTAATTTTTTAGTACTTTTCTCTCACATTAACCATTAATTCCGTACAATGAAAACGGCCGTCTTCCTATTTGCCAGTACCATGGTATTGGTAGTATCCTGTAATTCCTCCACATCGCCCACAGAACAGCTTTATGGGGTTACTTGGGAACTGGAGTACATGTCCGGTCCCCGTATTGCCTTCGATGGCCTGTTCCCCAACAAAAAACCACAGCTCACTTTCGACAAAAACGAAAACAGGGTGGCTGGCACCGACAGTTGCAATGGCTATTCCGCGGATTACACTTTGGAAGGCAATGCCATTTCCTTTGGCGAGCCGGGTCCAACGACCATGATGTTCTGTGGTGGCAGCGAGCGACAGTTCCTTCAACTCATGAAAAAAATTGATGGCCTCTCCTTTGAAGAAGGCAAACTCAACCTGCTGATCGGAGATATTCCCATGATGCGATTTAAAAAAGTAGCGCCATGAAAAAAGTAACCTTTTTAGTTTTGAGCCTGTTCCTGTTCACCAATTGTGTGGAAAAAAAGAAAACAGAACCGGTAGAGCCCGAACCAACAAACGAAGTGCCAAAGGATTCCGTTGAAACCCGAAAAATGGAACCGATTGCCGTGGAAACCGACGGCAGTTATTTCAAGGCTACGGGTACCGAACCGTTTTGGGGCTTAAAAATCTATGACAACAAGGTGGAGCTCCAGACCATGAACGATACCATATTCACACCACCTTCCGAACCTATTTTGGCCCAGGATGCCAACCTAAAAATGTTCCGGATCCAAACGGAAGCCACTTCCATGGACATCATCATTGCCCACAAGGAGTGTACCAATGCCATGTCGGGCCAAGTGTCGCCCTACACGGTGACCGTTGCCTACAAAGCCACTGGAGATGATGGGGAAGCCCAAGCCTTGGAAGGCTGCGGCACGTACATTACCGATTACCGATTGCATGACATTTGGGTGTTGGAGACCCTAAAGGGAACCCAAGTATCCAAAGACGATTTTAACGGCAACGATGTACCCAATATGGAAATCAATATTAACAGCAATCGATTTTCCGGTTTTTCAGGATGCAACCGGATGACGGGCAGTCTTTTCTTTGAAAAAGACCTGTTGCGATTTTCCCAGGTGGCCTCCACGCGAATGGCCTGTCCCAATATGGAAAAAGAATCCGAATTTTTGAACGCCCTACAAAGTTCCACGGCCTACAAAGTGGAAAACAACAGACTGTATCTGTCCAATGGTGATGAAAGCGACCTGCTCACCTTTAAAAAAATAGACTGACCATGAAAAAAACCATAATCACCCTTTGTTTGACCTTGCTTGTTTTTGGCTGCAAGACCAAGGAAAAAGAAAACGTTGAAGAGAACACGGGCATTGAGGCAGTCGAAGCACCGGTGTACAACTTGGAAGTGGGCTGTTATGCCTATGAAGGCAACGGCGACCGAGTGCTTTTGGAAATTACCGAGATCAACAACTCCGTATTGGGCAATCTGAGTTATGATTTGGCCGAAAAAGATGCCAATTCCGGCACGTTCGCAGGAATGCTTCAGGACAATATTCTGATCGGCAAATACACCTTTATGTCCGAAGGGACGGATAGCAACACCCGTGAAGTGGCTTTTTTATGGAAAAACGGACAATTGCTCGAAGGCTTTGGCGAATTGGACGAGACCGGTACGGCCTTCAAGGATATCAATACTTTACAATTCACTTCCAATATGCCATTGTCCCAAACGGAGTGCGACCAGTGAAAAACGAATGGATTAAACTGTACTACAAAATAGAAGACAACATAAATCCTCAGTTTTATTCCTATTTTGGGTGTAGAGAGATGTATTGTACGTTTCTTTAAACAAGTAGGCAAACATTAAAAACAATAGCGAGAAATATGAAAAATTGGAACTTTAAATTAAAAAAACGACCAAAAGAAGTTATTGAAAAACTAACATCTGAACTTAACTTTATTGGAGGATTTTCATTTAATAACAAAAACACTAATACTTTTAGTTTCCGTAAGAGGATTCTGTACCCTTGGTATTATGCATTCCAAAATTGGACTGTTGTTTATGGCGAATTAGAAGAAAATACAGTTGAAAACAGTACAGAAGTTAAAATTTCTTTCAAACAGCACTTTTTAATAATATTAATAATATTTACTCATCTTATTCTTGGATTGGGACTTATTCTTGGACTATTCCTAGCGACAAACAATCAACCTCTAACTTATATTTTAGGTGGACTAGTTATCGCTTTCGGAATAATTATTTGGATTATGGCAACTAGAAAATTTAAAAACGATTCTGAAAAATACAAAGTACTAATAACCAATACACTCGGAATTTAAAAAATAACAATTTGCCAACAATGTGTATAGTGTATAAGGGTTTCAGAGGATTTCGAGCATTTGTTGCTCGTAAAAAAAGTTAGTGTAACTTGATAGGAAATCGGTTCGTAATCGCGCACGACACCTATCACTTACCGTTGTGGTGCATTAAAAAAAATGGAAAAAAATAGGAGCATATAAATCACCAGGAAAAGCTCACGGTTTTGACTTCATTTTTGAAGGAGAAATCAGATTCGGACCGAATTACTGTAAATTGAAGTTGGACGGGGAGTTGATCAACAATAGAATTTTTGGATTTGAATTTAAATGGCATCCTGAATCTAAGTATTTAGCACTTCAAGAGTGGCTGACAATTGACTATCAAAAAGGACCGATTACAGCTTTAACTATAGTTGACTTGAAAACAAGAAAGTTTGCCAAAATCTCAAAAGCTGAAAAAGGATTTATAAAGCCACCGAAATTTGAGAACGAACTGATAGTCTTTGAGAAAGAGTATTTGGCTTCCCAAAACTGGGAAAAAGAATAAAAACAACACAACAATAACTACAAACAATTGCCTGACTGTCGGCAGCAAAATTCTCGCCATTTTTAGACTGTACTCAGAACAGGCTTCTAAAAATCCTCGCGGATTTTCAGTTTGGAAAATCCCCTAATAGCATACCTTTGTTATCTATGAAAAAACCGAACTTGCACCCCCTAGCCCTGATCTTTCTCCTATTCACCATGCTATCTGTTAACGCTCAACACATGGAAATCCCATATAAAGAAATACCCCAACAACCCGAAAATTACGGCCCGGGCAATGTGGTTGCCCGTATGATCGATGGCTTGGGCTATCGGTTGTATTGGGCCACCGACGGGTTGACCGAAACCGATTTGGCCTACAAACCTTCACAGGACGGTCGCTCGATCTTGGAAACCATGGAACACATCCATACCATGTCGCACAACATACTTCTCGCTCCGGATGCCCAACCCTATGTAATTGGAGCGGAAACCCCAACCTATTCCTTTGAGGAGTTACGAACAAGAACCCTGAAAAATCTGCAAGCTGCCAGTGCAAAGTTCCGCGGCGCGACTACCGAGGAAATGGAAAATTTTAAAGTCATTTTTCAACGGGGAGACCAACAATCCGAGTTTGCGCTTTGGAACCTGCTCAATGGGCAGCTATCCGATTGCCTGTACCACACCGGGCAGATCGTACTCATGCGCAGGGCCAGCGGCAATCCACAGAACCCCAATGTGAATCCGTTTATCGGTAAGACAAAAGAGTAGGCTATTTGTCCACCACAACCTTATAGGTTGGGTCCTCCATTACGTTCACTTCAATAATATCATCAGCGTTGGCCAAAAGGCGTTGGCAATCCTTGCTCAAGTGTTTCAAGTGCAATTTTTTGCCCACTTTGCGGTAACGCTCCGTGATCTTGTTCACGGCTTCAATGGCGGACATGTCCACCAAGCGGCTTTCGGCAAAATCAATGATCACCTCATCCGGGTCGTTCAGCACATCAAACTTTTCAGCAAAAAGGGTGGTGCTTCCAAAAAACAAGGGGCCGTATATCTCATAGTGCTTCACCCCATGTTCATCGGTATATTTTCTGGCTCGAATGCGTTTGGCGTTGTCCCATGCAAATACCAGTGCGGAAATGATGACTCCCACCAAAACGGCCAAGGCCAAATTGTGCAGGAACACCGTTACCAAAGTAACCAGTACCATGACCAATACATCGGATTTCGGCATTCGTCTAAAGGTTTTCAAACTGGCCCATTCAAAGGTGCCCAGTGCCACCATGATCATCAAACCGGTCAAGGCCGCCATGGGTACTTTTTCAATCAAGCTGGAACCGAACATAATAAAGACCAACAACATTAAAGCCGCCACTATTCCAGAAAGCCGGGCCCTTGCACCGTTGGAAGTGTTGATCAAACTTTGACCGATCATGGCGCAACCGCCCATCCCGGAGAAAAATCCAGAAAGGATATTGGCCGTTCCTTGGGCCACGGCCTCTTTATTGCCGCGCCCTCTGGTTTCCGTAATTTCATCTACAATATTCAGGGTCAAAAGGCTTTCGATCAAGCCAACCCCGGCCACAATGGCCGCAAACGGAAATATGATCTGTAAGGTTTCCCAAGTTAAGGGCAAATCAGGAATATGAAAAGGAGGAAATGTCCCTTGAATGGAAGCGATATCGCCAATGGTCCGGGTATCCAATCCCAAGAAAAACACAATGCCGAAAACCACCAAAATGGCTGCTAGCGAAGCGGGAACCACTTTTGTCAATCGGGGCAATCCCCAAATGATCAGCATGGTCAACACTACCAAGCCCATAAAGATGAACATGGTACTTCCTGACAGCCATTCCCCATCCACCGTTTTAAACTGATCTAGCTGCGACATGAAAATGATGATCGCTAGTCCATTCACAAATCCAAAGATAACTGGGTGTGGCACCAAACGCATCAATTTTCCCAATCGGAGCACCCCGGCCAGCAACTGCAGAATTCCGGCAAGGACCACTGTGGCAAACACATATTCCACACCATATTGTTGGGCCAAACTTACTATGACGACCGCCACGGCACCCGTTGCACCGGAGATCATTCCAGGCCTACCCCCCAATATGGAAGTGACCAGCCCCATCACAAAGGCAGCATACAATCCCGTTAAAGGCGAAAGTCCGGCAATGAAGGCAAAAGCGATGGCTTCGGGCACCAAGGCCAAGGCCACGGTGAGTCCCGATAAAATCTCGGTACGATAGTTTACTTTTTGGGAAAAATCGAAAAGGTTAAGGTACTTTTTCATGGCTTCTTTCTTGAAGCGCGCAAAAATACCACTATAAAACAGAAGACCCTAATGGGCCTTCCATTTTTAAGGATTTGATGATCTACCAGTTAGTCAACCCCAATAACCTTTCGCCAAGGGGGCTTAATTTTGCGGTATCGTACTTGGTTTGCTCCCAATTTCTGGGATCACCAGGGAAAGCATAGCCTTCTGGAGCCACCCGATTCTTCCAGGAATTGATGCGCCATTGCCGCATTGGTTCATTGTCTTCCTCGGCGGGCATCATGGAAATGTATTGGGCAATTCGCACCTTGTTGCCCGATTTGTTGGGCCGGATACCGTGTGGCTGTGTGCTGTTGAAAATCAGCAGGTCCCCAGCTTCCAATTTTACCTTCACAATCTTGTCTTCCAACCCGGTGACATCGGGCTGAAAATGATCACGGTCTTCAGGCTGTGTCAATTTCCAGGTATCGTAATTACGGTACAACCAAGGAATACACTGAAAGCCGCCCATGTTCTCATCCGTTTGGTCGGCCAAGGCCAACACGCCCTGTACATTTTGTGGACGGGTCTCAGGATCATAATCCCAATGGATGAATCCCTTTTTGTTCTCTCCCGGGCGTTGGGGCATGTTCAAGTTGGCGCGATCGATGGTCACCCACAGTTTTTCGGTGCCCCAAATGTCCACAAAGGCATCGTACACTCGTTGGGTCTGTCGGTTATTCCATAAATGCTGGTGATTGTACACCTCTACCATTCCGGTTCCGGTAAGTTCCTTCATTTTCATTTCGGCTCGCGGTGGCGCATACCATGTCTCGGGGTCGTTGGGATCCTTTTCGTCGAACTCCCAAATAAAGTCGGCCGTAGCTTTGGCCTGCTCCCTGGGCACCGCATTTTTGATTACGATGTAACCGTTCTCTATCCAAAACGCCCAATCTTCCTCGGATAACACCCGTAATGGTTTTCCGTTGGAGCGATCGTTCAATTTGATCTTGCTGCTAGTGGCCGTGGACGGGTTGCCCGGTATCTCGGCGTGGGCCTTGTTGCCCATTTCCACCTTCATTTGCTGTTGCATCATATCTATTCTGTTTTTTTAGGTTTCAAAAAGGTATAGGTCAAAACTAGGGTGAGTTCCGTTTGCTTTCCACCGTGTGATTGACCAATAATTGAACTATTTTGACTTTAATTACTTATTTTTATCATTATTGTGACAATTAAATGAAAATTCAACTCGAAAATATACAGCCCAATGATAAGAGTTCCTTTCATCTATTGCACAATCCCAAGTTGAACGATCTGTTCTTTTAGCACTTTCATCCCGAGTTTGAACTGGTCTATATTGAGGGGGCCGATGGCAAACGACATGTGGGGCATCACTTATCCAACTTCACCGGGAGCGATTTGGTCCTCATCGGCTCCAACATTCCACATTTAAACTTTGATCATGGCATAAAAACGGAGTACCATAAAGAAGTTTTGCACATCAGTGCCTCCTTTAAGGAAAAGGTGTTTCAGGAAATCGAAGAACTGCAGGATGTGTATGAACTGTTGGACCGGTCCCAGTATGGCATTGCATTTTTTGGGGAAACCAAAAAAGCCGTAGGTGCCAAAATGAAACAATTGCAGCCTTTGGACCGGTTCGGTCAGTTTCTTGAAATCATGAAATTGTTGAAGGTTTTGGCCCACAGTGATGAATTTGAACTGTTACATACCAATCCCATCATCAACAACAAGGCAAACAAACAACAGCAACGGTTGCAACAGGTATACTCCTATATTGATGAGCACTATGCCCAAAAAATAGAGTTGGAGGAAGTGGCCCAACGGGTCAATTTGGGGAAGGAAGCATTTTGTCGTTATTTTAAGCGCAACACGGGCAGTACGTTCACCCAATTTTTGAACCAATACCGCATTACCCAAGCAAAGCGGCTGTTGTTGGCGGGCAGGAACATCACCGAAACCTGCTACGAGTGCGGTTTTGAAAGTCTCTCCTATTTCAACAGAACGTTCAAAAAGATCAGTGGGGAAAACCCATCCACCTACAAAACCAAACAGCCCTAAAAAAGAATCGCCCCAAGCATTTCTACCTGGGGCAATCCTTAACTAAATAACCAACCAAAAAAACTATTTGTATAGACGAACTTTTTTGTTCTTCCTTACATATTTCGTTGTCGGGTAACGTTCATTGTTGGATTTTGGGTCTTTGAACGTTTTTTGCCCGAACCATCGTTCGATTTCAAATATTGCATGTAGCCTCTTCCTGTAAATTCATACACCGTTTCGCTGGCCACATGGTACAACTCTATGGTACTGTCATTGATAACGTAGAGTTCAAAATAATCATTGCCCAAGAAGTCATAATCCAGTGTTAAAGTTTTCAACGTGGGATCGTTGGCCACATCATATACTACATAATCCCCCTCATAATCCCATTGAATGGTGGATAGTGGAATACCTTGTGCATCGACCGAGGATCGGAAATAACCGCCGTTGTCGACAAAGAACTGTAGGTAGTTTTCCTCATCAAACTCGTTGATGGCACCATATTCACTGGTAAAGGTTTTTTCCCAAACCTCATATTCCTGTAAAAAATAATGGATGTTGTCGTAGAACACGGCATCGTAATCGAAGGTGCTCCTCTGAAACCCACGGAGAATATAGGAGGTATTGGATCTGGCGTCGTACAATTCCAGCGTGTTGTTGTTCACACGGTAGACTTCCAATCGCCAGAGCCCATCCACATCGTGATTGATCTCCACATCACCTCCCAAGGTGGCATAGGCCCCGACATCGATACCCAATCCGTTTCCGGTTTTTCCAATGCCCACCAAATTGTTGTTGGCATACACAATTCCCCTATCAAAAGAGATGGTAAAAGCACGTTGCAAAAAGGGAACTTCACCATTGCCTTTGGTAGCATTGATGTCCACATACCAAAGATCATAGTTTTCCAAAACCAAGGCGGTATTGATCGGTGGATCTACAAAAATATCATCCTCCACAATAACCTCGGTGTAACAAGAACTGGCCAAAAGACCTATCATTAAAAAGCCAAAGAGTAGTTTTCCATTTTTCATAATCGAGGTTTTAAGGTTCACCTCATGTAAACCAAGCACCGTGCCATAATTTTTAACTATTTGATTTTCAATTAATAATGAAGCGATGATTTTATTTTTTAGCTTTACGGCCTAATTTAGCTGCATGGAAGACAAGTTACGGTTTGGTGTATTTGGAGGAGGAAGCTGGGGAACGGCCATTGTTAAAATGTTGACCGAGAACCTGGATCAGGTAGGATGGTACATGCGCAGCGATTCCGCTATTCGACACATTATAAAAGAGGGCCATAACCCCAACTATTTGAGTTCGGTGGAATTTGAGGTGAGTCAACTCCATTTAAGCCATGATATCAACGAAATTGTGGAGGTTTCCGATGTGTTGATTTTTGCCATTCCCTCCGCGTTTTTGGAAGGTGAACTGCAACAGCTTACCGCCTCCCTCGAAGGCAAGATCATCTTTTCCGCCATTAAGGGCATTGTTCCCGAGAGCGGGTTGATCGTGGGAGAGCATTTTCATGAGAAATACCAAATTCCATTTGAAAATATTGGAGTGTTAACGGGGCCTTGTCACGCCGAAGAAGTGGCCTTGGAGCGCCTTTCGTATTTGACCATTGCCTGTGCCGATGCCAAAAAGGCAAAAATGGTGGCCAAGCATTTGAAAAGCGAATACATCCGCACCAAAATTTCCGACGATATCATTGGCACCGAGTATGCGGCCATGCTCAAGAACATTTATGCCATTGCCGCCGGTATTGCCCATGGATTGGGTTATGGGGACAACTTCCAGAGTGTATTGATGAGCAACGCCATTCGGGAGATGAAACGTTTCATTGACAAGGTATACAAGATGAAGCGCAACATCAACGCTTCAGCCTATTTGGGCGATCTATTGGTGACCGGGTATTCCGTTTTTAGTAGAAACCGGATGTTCGGGAACATGATTGGCAAAGGGTACACCGTTAAAAGTGCCATGATGGAAATGAACATGGTGGCCGAAGGGTATTATGCCACCAAGAGTGCCCATTTGTTGATGGAAAAATTGGAAAAGAAATCCAAGACGCCGATCATCAATGCTGTGTTCCAGATCTTGTACAAAAACAAGGATCCCAAAAAGGTTTTTGAAAAGCTGACGGAGAAGTTGGATTAGGCTCTATCCAGCGAAAAATTGGAATGTTCCTTCAATTCACCTTCCATTTCAGCTCTAAACGCGTCCATTTCTTCAGATGAGTACCCATATGCCGTTTGGAATTCCTCCAAAACGGGCTCCATAAATTTGCGGACACTATCAATATCAAAATAGAGTCTACCCGTTCTTCGGATAAAGAAATCCATCGGGTTCAATGCCATTTCGTGGGCAATGGTAAACTGGGCCTCGGCCCTGATCATCCGTTCGAAAGGGTCGGCACTGTTCAATTGGGCATACCGTTCCAAAATGGTCTCCGTTTGAATGCCATAAGTGGTCACCAAATACCACGCATCGTATTCGGAGAACCCACTGTCATGGATACGGTCGTACACCATAGCAATGAACTTTTTTACATGCTTAAACTTTTTGAAATCACTGCCACAAAGGCGAATTTTATCGGTAGTACAGGCTTCCAATTTCCGACCATGGTCTTCTTCCATTTGCTTGGCAATGCGGTTCACGACCCGTTCGGCCATTTTACGATAGCCGGTCAATTTACCACCTGCAATACTCACGAGTCCCGTGTCAGAGGTGAAAATCTCATCCTTTCGGGAAAGTTCAGATGCCGATTTGCCCTCTTCGTGGATCAAGGGGCGTAATCCAGCCCACGAAGATATGATGTCGTTCAGCTCCAAATGAATATCGGGGAACATGTGGTTCACTGCCGTGATCAAATAAATGGCATCGGCAATATCGGTGGTCACATGGTCCTTATCCGAATTGTAATTGGTATCCGTTGTGCCGATATAGGTGACTTTGCCCCTTGGAATGGCAAACATCATCCGGCCATCGGGAATATCAAAATACACCGATTGCTGCACCGGCAGTTTTTCCTTTGGAAAGACCAGGTGTACCCCTTTGGTCAAATGCAACCGCTTGCCTTTTTTGGACTGGTTCACACTACGTAATTCATCTACCCAAGGCCCTGCGGCATTTATCACATATTGGGATGAAACTTCATAGTCACCTCCAAAAACCCCATCGCGAAATTTGACTCCCGCTACTCTTTCATCCTTATATATAAAGTCGGTAACCTGCGCGTAGTTGATAGCCTTGGTGCCAAACTGAAGACTCGTTTTGATGTTTTCCAAGGTCAATCGGGCATCATCGGTACGGTATTCGGCATAATACCCGGCACCGTTCAAAATTTTCTTGGGCAACAACGGCTCCAATTTTAGGGCTTCCTTCTTTTCCAGCATCTGGCGTTTGTCATCTCCTTCCACTTGGGCCAAAATATCATAGACCTTCAATCCGATGGATGTCAACCACTTGCCGTAAGACCCTCCCTCGATCAATGGCAACAACATTTTTTCGGGAATCACCAAATGGGGGGCTAGTTTATGTACAATCGCCCTTTCAGAACCTACTTCCTTTACCAACCAAAAATCGAACTGCTTCAAATAACGCAGCCCTCCGTGTATCAATTTGGTGGATTTGCTGCTGGTACCCGATGCAAAATCCCCTTTTTCCAATAACAGCACTTTCATACCGCGGGACGAGGCGTCGAGGGCAATCCCTGCACCCGTGATCCCCCCGCCAATCACCACGAGGTCATAGGTTTCCTTGGCGATTTTGTTCAGCGTTTCTTTTCGGCCAACGTTTGAAAAAGCAATGTTCTCGGTCATTAGGTTGTTATTTGTTGAATTCGTATTCCTGGTGCACTTGGCAAATGCGGACCTTGTACCACGAATACCATTTTTTGATTCCATATTTTTGTGCCTGCCGATGGTCCATGTTGGCTTTCCAATGGGCAATGGCTTCCAAACTTTCCCAATAACTCACGGTAATTCCCAGCCCATCCCTAGCACTTTCCACATCGATGAACCCGGGTTGTTGTCGGGCAAGGTCCTCCATTTCTTGGGCCATTTGTGCGTACCCTTGGTCCCCTTCCGTTCGCAGGCTGGTAAAGATTACGGCGTAGTAAGGCTTTTGTAGTTCCATTATTCGATATAGGCTTTTTCCAAAAAATAATTCACCAAGGCCTCCTTCATCAATACGGTCTGCTCACCGGCCTTCAATGGGGGCAATTGCTCCCTTACTTTGTAATGGGGCCAACCATCCTCGTCAAAAAAATCAAAGTCGTAATAGCCATAGGGTTCCAACAATCGGCAAATGGCAATGTGCATCAGGTTTACCTTTTCATCCTTTTTGAACTTGCGGTGAAAATTGCCCAATTCCTGAACGCCCACCAAGTAAATGATGCCGTCCAGCTCCAGGGGGTCTCCATCGGAAAATTGCTGGGACAGTTTTGCTACCAATCCTTCCCATCGTTCCTTTAAAATTTCGTCTCTGGACATAAGTTTTTGTAAGAAACCCAAAGGTACAAATCAATATTCTATATTTGTTAAAACCTCCATATGAGCTTTTTGGATATTGTAATCGGAATTCTGTTGGTTTGGGGCCTCTACAAAGGACTCAAAAACGGATTATTCGTGGAAGTGGCCTCTTTGGTCGCCCTCATTGCAGGACTTTATGGTGCCATTCATTTTTCATACATCGCCGGGGATTACTTGGCCGAAAAATTTGATTGGAGCGAGCAATACCTGAAAATCGCCGCTTTTCTGATTACCTTTTTCGTTATCATTATCGTGGTAAACCTCGCTGGTAAATTCTTGACCAAGATTGCTGATTTTGCCATGTTGGGCCTTTTGAACAAAGTGGCCGGAGGCCTATTCGGCATGCTAAAGGTGGCGGTAATATTGGGCGCGCTTCTTATTTTCTTTGAACGGTTGACCTCCTCTTTTGATATCATTAACGAAGAAACGAAACAAGAATCGGTTTTTTATGAGCCGATCAAGGAGATAGGTGCTTTCGTTTTCGCCTTGGTTTTGGAGGATTCAGAGAACGACCCAGAAGATGAAATTGAGGTCAACCAAGAGGTGATCTAATCAAAGTGCTTATCGCCCTACGGATCTTTTGTATCGGTAAATCACATCACCTTCAAATGAATAGTGCACTTCATCCCAAGAATTGATCCTTCTGTGGAGATTTTATGGAATTGGCCCAACCGTCCACTAGATTAGTGGCCAGAACACTATGGAGCGTAGAACACTCCAGCAAAACCCCGAAAATGAAAAAATTAATTGGCTTCGGGCTGGCGCTATGCGTATTGCTGGCGACAAGCAGTTGCAGTAAAACGGATCTTGAATCAGAGTTGGCCTATTCCGAGGCCACGGCGGGCAACGAAAAGGTGGTGATCGATCCTGTTGCCATGGAAAACGAGCTCATCGACTTGGTCAACAAACACCGGTTGTCCATCAATCTCAATGCCCTTTCCAAAAGTGAAACCTCCTATAAATATGCCGAGGGGCACAACGATTATATGATTGCCCATAACAAGTTGAGTCATGACAATTTTGAATCCCGAGCGGCCAAAATTGCCGAGGAGACCAATGCGGTGCAGATTTCAGAAAATGTGGCCCGATATTACGCCACTGCCGAAGTGACCATGAAAAGTTGGTTGGAGAGTGCAAGCCATAAAAAAGCGGTGGAGGGCGACTTTACCCACACTACCTTGAGCGTACAACTGGACAAGGACGGAAGACCCTATTACACACAAATCTTCATTAAAATAGAATAGTTTTATCGAAAATAAAGCATAGAAAGACCTGTCTGTCAAGCAGGTCTTTTTTTATTCCCTATGATGGCTTGAAGGATTTTGCTACCTTTCGTAAAATCTTTTTTCATGGCCATACAAGCACCCTTCAATCTCAATAAATGGGTAGAAGAAAATAGGGATTCCCTGAAGCCGCCGGTGGGCAATCGCAACCTGTACAAGGAATCCGATGACTATATCGTAATGATCGTTGCCGGACCCAATGCCCGAAAGGACTACCATTATAACGAGACCGAGGAACTTTTCTACCAATTGGAAGGCAACATCGAAGTGCATATCCAAGAAAATGGGCGAAAGAAAACCATGAAACTTGGTCCGGGCGACATGTACTTGCACCCGGCCAAAGTACCCCATTCACCCGTTCGCCATGCAGGCTCGATCGGACTTGTGGTGGAACGGAAACGTGTGGAGCTGGATGCCAAGGACGGACTGCTATGGTTTTGCGATAATTGCAACCACAAGTTGTACGAGGTCTATTTCCCTTTGACCGACATTGAAAAGGACTTTTTGGGCCATTTCAAACACTTTTATGGTTCTGAGGAACTACGAACCTGCAATAACTGTGGCACAGTGATGCCTGTGGATGAACGCTTTGTGGCCAAAGAGGACTAATCATGTGGATAACTGCTAAATTTATTATTACCCTCGTTGCCTTGCTCCACCTTTATTTTTTGTGGCTGGAAATGTTCGCTTGGACCACAAGGGCCAAGAAAGTATTTAAAAATTTTCCGGAAAATCTTTTCGAACCCACCAAAACCTTGGCGGCCAACCAAGGGTTGTACAATGGTTTTTTGGCCGCAGGATTGATATGGTCCCTGCTTATTGAAAACCACGAGTGGCAGTTCTATGTGGCCCTATTCTTTTTGGGGTGTGTTGCTATTGCCGGAATCTACGGGGCCATTACGGCTTCCAAGAAAATATTCACAGTTCAGGCCCTTCCTGCACTGATCGGAATTGGGTTGCTACTGGCCCAACAAATGGTTTAAATCTTCATTCACCTGTGAAGTATTATTTGTATTTTTGAAAAAATATAACAATTCACCTTTAAAAAGTTATAAATGTCAATAGTTGCTACTGATTTTGGAATGGACAAAGCCCTTCAACAACTTGGGCTTAAAGCGATAAATGATGGAACATCGACCGGTTCGGAAAATTTTGGGTCTGGAGATTTGATTTCCTCCTACTCTCCTGTTGATGGAACGCTGATCGGAAAAGTAAAAGCAACCACCCCGGAAGAATATGAAAAAGTAATGCAGACCGCAACTGCCGCATTTAAAAAATGGCGGTTGATGCCTGCCCCTCAAAGAGGGGAAATTGTGCGACAGTTTGGAGATCGTTTGCGCGAATTGAAAGAACCTCTGGGCAAATTGGTGTCCTATGAAATGGGCAAATCGTACCAAGAAGGCTTGGGGGAAGTTCAAGAAATGATCGATATCTGTGATTTTGCCGTTGGACTTTCAAGACAATTGCACGGACTTACCATGCACTCCGAAAGACCGGGGCACCGCATGTACGAACAATACCATCCGCTGGGAGTGGTCGGAATCATTTCCGCATTCAACTTCCCGGTTGCCGTGTGGTCTTGGAACACTGCATTGGCTTGGGTATGCGGCGATGTCTGTGTTTGGAAACCATCAGAAAAAGTGCCCCTTTGTGGAGTGGCCTGTCAAAATATCATCGCAGAAGTACTGAAGAAAAACAACTTGCCCGAAGGCATTTCCTGCTTGATCAATGGCGATTACAAGGTTGGGGAATTGATGACCCAAGACAAAAGAATACCTTTGGTATCGGCCACGGGATCCATCCGAATGGGAAAAATTGTAGCGCAGACCGTTGCTGCCCGTTTGGGTAAATCGTTGCTGGAACTTGGGGGCAACAATGCCATTATCGTAACACCCGATGCCGACATCAAAATGACCGTGATCGGTGCGGTATTCGGAGCTGTGGGCACAGCGGGCCAACGTTGCACCTCTACCCGAAGATTGATCATACACGAATCTATTTACGATAAGGTGAAAGAAGCCTTGGTTGCTGCTTACCATCAAATAAAAATTGGAAACCCGTTGGATCAATCCAATCATGTTGGGCCTTTGATCGATACCGATGCCGTGGACAAATATCTTAATGCCTTGACAGAAGCCAAAAAAGAAGGAGGTAACATTTTGGTGGAAGGCGGCGTATTGCATGGTGATGGATATGAGACCGGATGCTATGTGAAGCCTGCCATTGTGGAGGCAGAAAACTCCTTTAAGATCGTTCAAGAGGAGACCTTTGCCCCAATTTTGTATTTATTGAAATATTCCGGAGGTGTCGAAAATGCCATTGAGCAACAAAATGGGGTGGTACAAGGACTATCATCGGCCATAATGACCAATAACCTGAGAGAGGCGGAACGTTTTCTTTCGGTTGCCGGTAGTGATTGTGGTATTGCCAATGTGAACATAGGGACCTCGGGCGCAGAAATTGGCGGTGCTTTTGGAGGCGAAAAGGAAACCGGTGGAGGACGCGAAAGCGGTTCCGATGCTTGGAAAGTATATATGCGTCGACAAACCAACACCATTAATTATACTACGGAATTGCCTTTGGCTCAAGGTATCAAGTTCGACCTATAAAAAAGCCGCCCATTTAGAAAGAACACTAAATGGGCAGTCTTTAAAACCAACTTAACTAACTCAAACTTAACTTAAAGCCCTGCTCCAATGCCGGATCTTCGTCGGGAGAAACAGGGCCGTTTGCCTTATATACTGTTACAAGTTCCATATTTTTATACCCAAACCATAGCGGTATCATACAACTGGTCAAAAAAAGTGTATATCTGGTATCTTTTTTTTCTTTTCGAAACATTCAGTTTTAGGCTTAACGGTGGATTTTGGTGGTATTTAGCTCAAATTGTATGAGTTAAATTCAGAAAGTTGGCATTTTTTTAATACTTTGTATGTGCTCAATCTCAATCGAAATGGAATTCAATGGCACAACAATTTGGTACTGGCTCATAGTCGCCCTTGTAGGTTTTGGTGCCGCAATCCTGGGTTATTTTTTTGGTAAATCCGACACTCCCAATGTTTCCGATATTGCGGACGAATTGAATGTGCTGGAGATTGAAAATGCCAAATTAAAGGCCGACCTGGATACCTGTAAAAAACGTTTGGCATCAGGCAACCCCTCCTCCCAAAAAGAGAATGCCCAAAACACCTTGGTCATGGACAAAGCTCCGATTTTTGATGCGACCTTGGCAAAAAATGCCATGGGTAAAAAAATCAAGGAAAACGATTTGAAGATTGTGGAAGGCATCGGACCTAAAATTGAGGAGTTGTTCCATAATTTTAACATCAAGACCTGGAAGCAATTGGCCGAATCTTCAGCGGATAAATGTCAAGAAGTTTTAGATTCAGGTGGGAAGCGATATCGACTGCATGATCCCGCTTCGTGGCCCATGCAGGCCAAAATGGCCCATGCAGGCCATTGGAAACAATTGGCCGACTGGCAAGAAAAGCATCGGGCTGGAAAATATTGAAGGTTAGTTACGCCCTCGTTCGCCTGGATAAAACGTATGCACCGGATCACTTTGCCAAAATTCCTTGGTTTCCACATCCAGCATCGTCAAAGCGCCTTTAAAGGCAGCACCTGTATCCACATTCCAAACATTGGCTGCCTTTTGGGGCAAAGCCAAATCCGTTTTTGAAATAGGGGTATGCCCAATAAATACTTCATGATAGTGGGTCAATCTTTTTGGGAATTTTGGGTCATTCGGAGATAAATTGGGGTCCAGCGCGGTAGCCAGTTCCCATAAGGTCCTATCCCAGTAAAATGATTGTTCAAAATATTCAAATTCGATACCCTTCAAGTTGGTATACCCTGCATGCAGGAATAAGCGATTATCATTGGCCAAATAATGATTTTCCAGATTGGCGTAGAACTCCAAGTGCCTTTCCCATTTTTCACGATCTGTTTTCAAATAGGAATCGCGTGTAGCTGCCCCACCATGCATCAGCCATTGGGGATTTTCCCTTTGGTTTTGGAGCCATGCCCTGCAAAGTTCATCGTGGTTGCCACGGATAAAGGTGCAATTGAGCTCATCCCTTAATCCAATTAAAAAATCCACCGTTTCTACAGCGGTACTCCATCCATCTACATAATCCCCCAAAAAAATGAGCTTGTCCGAAGAAGTCACCTTCGCTTTGGAAAGCAATTGTTCCAAAGCCCTTAACCCAGAGTGAATATCCCCAACGACCAAAGTCCGCATAAAAAAGTTTTTGGCAATATTACACACAAATAGCCTCACCACTAAGAAATTGGGGGAAAGTTTATCAAATCCAGACTTTAGGTTTTACCAAAAAGATAATGGGATATTTGGCCGTGGAACAAAATTCTGTGTACCTTAGAATATTAACAATAAGAGATGAAAAGGGTTTACTGTATAGGAGAGTTATTGATAGATTTTGTCGCGGAAAAGCAGGGGAATGATCTCTCCAAAGCTGTCCAATTCACCAAAAAAGCGGGAGGTGCCCCGGCCAATGTGGCCTGTGCCATCGCTAAATTGGGCGGAAAGGGTGTTTTTATCGGTTGCGTTGGAAACGATCCCTTTGGAAAATTTTTGTTGGACACCTTAAAACATGAAGGGGTAGACATTTCACTCACCCAATTGTCCAAAACATTCACCACACTGGCTTTTGTTTCGTTGGCAGAGGATGGGGAACGTGACTTCGTATTCAGTAGGGGAGCCGATAAAGAATTGGAATACGACCCGACCTTGCGCAAGGTATTGCAGGGCAACATGCTACATTTGGGCGCTGCCACGGCACTATTGGGCGGTTCTTTGGAAAAGGCGTATGGCAAATACCTTTTTGATGGCCTTACCAAGGATATGTTCATCAGCTTTGATCCCAATTTTAGGGGCGATTTATGGAAGGAAGATGAGGATACCTTTATAAAAAAGTGCATGCCGTTTATTGAAAAATCGCATCTGTGCAAGTTCAGTAAAGAGGAGGCCCAATTACTATCGGGCAAGACCGATATTTACGAAGCGTGTGACAAATTGCATGAAGTGGGCACCAAAATTATCACGGTAACCCTTGGTGGCGAAGGCACTTTGTTAAGTTCTCAAGGCACCAAAAAACTTATACCCAGCATAAAGGTAACCCCAGTTGACACTACAGGTGCGGGTGATGCCTTTATCGGCTGCCTGCTGTATCAAATATCGAATTTGGGTACTTTCGAAACCATTTTTGAGGATTTTGCCTTGCTGGAAAAAATGGTACAAACCGCCAACAAGGCCGGAGCCATTACCACAACCAAATATGGCGCCATTGTGGCCCTGCCGACCAAGGACCAACTGTAACCCAAGATGAACCAAGCCAGCCTCCACCGACTTTTAATGGCAAATGCCAAAAAAAAGGACCCCAAGGTCTTGTTCGATCAACGTTTGGCCACAAACCTTACCCTGATCCAGCAACTGTACTTTTCCCTATATCCCGAAGAAACCAACCTGGACAATTTTCAAAAATTATTGTCCCTTTTGCCTGTTCTTTTCAAGGAGCGTCCAGAACATTTGAAACTTCAGGACATCTCTCGAATCGAGGAAGGCAATTGGTACCAGTCCGAAAAAATTGTGGGCTTGCAACTTTATGTGGAGCACTTCAACAAAGATTTGAAGGGCTTGCGTGAAAAAATACCGTATTTCAAGGAGTTAGGGGTCAACTTTCTCCATTTGATGCCCATTACTACCCGACCGAAAGGTGAAAGTGATGGGGGCTATGCCGTAAACGACTACCTAAAAGTAGACCCCAAATACGGAACCAAAGAAGATCTTTTGGAGCTGACCACAGAATTTAGAAAACAGGGTATTTACCTGATGTTGGATTTTGTGGTGAACCATACCTCCAACGAATTTTCTTGGGCGAAAAAGGCCATCAGGGGCGATAAAAAATACCAAGGGTACTACTACACTTTTGAGGATTACACGATTCCAGCCGAGTTTGAAAAAACATTGCCGGAAGTCTTTCCGGAAACCTCTCCCGGAAGTTTCACCTACATCCCCGAAATGGGACGTTGGGTCATGACCGTTTTCAACAGCTATCAGTGGGACCTCAACTATACCAACCCTGATGTGTTTCTGGAAATGTTGACCAATTTGGTCAAATTATCGGACCAAGGGGTTGATGTGGTCCGTTTTGATGCACTGGCTTTCCTATGGAAAAAAATGGGGACCATCTCCCAAAACCTGCCCGAGGCCCATACCCTGATCGCACTTTTCAGGATGTGTCTGCAAGTGGTGGCTCCCGGTGTCATTTTATTGGCCGAAGCCATTGTGGCTCCAATGGATATCATCAAATATTTTGGGGTGGACCAAAAAGAGGGGAACGAATGCGAGATTGCTTACAATGCATCCTTAATGGCATTGTTGTGGAATTCCGTTGCCACCAAAAAAACAACATTGCTTTATAAAAGTCTCCTGCATGTGCCCGATAAACCCAAAGATTGTACGTGGATCAATTACATCCGTTGCCATGACGACATTGGGTTGGGGTATGAAAACCATTTGATCCAAGAATTGGGCTGGAGCCCCGATATGCACCGTAAATTTTTGTTGGACTACTATTGTCAACATTTGGATTGGTCGCCCGCCACTGGGCTCATGTTCATGTACAACCCAAAAACGGGGGATGGACGTATTACTGGCAGCGCGGCATCACTTTTGGGGCTGGAAAAGGGCTTGGCCTTGAACGACAAGTCGCTTATCGAAGCATCCATTTCCAAAATCATCATGCTGCACGGGATAACCCTTGCTTTTGGTGGTATACCCTTGATCTATGCCGGTGATGAAATTGGCACCCTAAACGACTATTCGTACCAAAAAGATCCGGCCAAAAAGGAGGACAACCGATGGGTTAACCGACCCATGCAGGATTGGGAAACCATTGCAAAACTTGACGACATACAATCTCCACCATCCAGAATCTTCCATACTTTAAAGCGATTGATTGCCATTCGAAAAAATGAGCCGGTTTTCGCCGACCACAATAATTTATCGCTTTGCCATACCGGCAACGATCATATCTTGGTTTTTGAAAGAAAATTAGACTCCGGCGAAGGGTTGTTGGTTCTGAGCAACTTCGATCAAAATCCGCAAGTAATTGAAACCAGTTGGATCAAAAAGCTCGGATATTTTGCCCAAGGAGACCCGGTGGATTTGGTGACGGAAAACAAAGTGAGTATCAATAGCGGTTTGTTGGAAATAGCACCCTACCAGCTGATCTGGCTGAAAAAATCCTAGTTGTAACGGACTTTTCTTAGGATTCGCAACGATTCTTTCACGGATTGGTACACATGGGCGTCATAGGCCTTCAATAAAGGTCTCGCATTTTCCAATTGTTCTTTTGCCTCTTCAAATCCATTAAGGTAACAAATAAGATATGTGGCCGGTAGGTGGGTCACATCCACATGTTCTGCCGCTGTCATCGGAATGTTGGATTCCAGTTTTTTCAGGAGCGAGTTGTTCGTGTTGTACACGTGGTACAAGGTTTTTTTATCGTACTGTGGCGGCTCGAACACCAATTTACTGTTGATGGTATACTTCCCATTTTCGGAAAAGGTAATCACCATTTCTTCCAGGGGATAGTATTTTTGTTGTGCCCCAAGTCCCAATTGCACATATTCCAACGTGCTGAAGGAGTCGTCATCATATTCGATGGTGATTTCATCCAAAGCGGAGTAAAACAATTTGACCTGTTCGTTGATCAGTTCAATATCCACCCTGGAGTAGTAGATTTTGTTCTTTACCTTCTTTTTATTGCCCGCCCAGCAAACCACAAATTGCTCTTTGAAGACCTTATAGTCACTGGTTAGATCTGGGTGCCTTGTGTTCATGAAATTGATCACGGCATCCAGTGTAAGTTCAATATTATTGCGGGCATGTTGCTCGATCATCGCCACCACATTGGAGTTGATGTCTTTCAATTCAATCCCATAGGCTTTGGGAAGGCTTATACTGCCTTCCCGAAAAAATACCGAGCCACCATAGTATTTCCAGATATTTTTGCGCAGTGCACATACCTTTCCATTGGAACGAATGGTCACCAGACCCACCACTTTGCCTTCGGGCAGGTGGGGAAATGGAATATTTTCATAAGAGATCAGTGGCGGGTTGTCTAAGTAGGCGTTCACCAAGTTTTGGATCTTGCTGTCATCAAAAAAGTCGACCCCAACAATTTCGTTGTCGGCGTCCTCCACACCGATCACAATAAAGGAATTGTTCTTTGGGTTGCTATTGGCCAAAGCACAGACATGCTTTAAAAATTTGGCCTTGCCTTCTTTTTCACCAATGGATATAAAACGCTTCTTATCGTAAAAACTGTTTTCGTCGTTGTGCGCCAATAAGTTTTTTACAAGAAGGCGTTTGTTGATCATTTTATTATGTTACGAGTTGAAAATTGCAAGTTAAAAGATTGGTTTTTAATCATATTTAGCTCCTTTTCTCTCCGATTTTTTTAGATATGCCATAAATGCTCCAATCTTTTTCCCTTCGGTAATTGTCTTCGAATATATCTTATTAAATTGTTCTTTATCTAGATGTCCTCTGTCCAAACACCGGTAGAGTTGTGATCTTAATTCGCCGCACGAAGCTTTTGCTACGCTTAGAAATTGGACAAATTCCCGATTCCCGTTTCTTTCAAATCCTTCTGCAATATTGTCCATTATCGAACCGGAAGAAGCATTCATTTGGTTTTTGAGACTGTAATCATTTTTTAATGAAGTACTTTCAATTAATATCCAGACCTCATCACAAATTTCTCTAGCCAATTTCCAAACATCCAGATCCTCAAAACCATTCATAAATTGATACTTTAATCTTTCAACCCAAAACCCGCAATACTCAATTGTTTTTATTAACAATTGTACTACTGGCCTGCGCCGTCGGCATCACAATGAGGTCCGCAATGTTCACATGGTAGGGTCTGGTCACCACAAAGAGTATGATATCGGCGATATCTTCGGGTTTCAATGGCTGAAATCCCTGATACACTTTGGATGCCCTATCCGAATCCCCTTTAAACCGTACTTCGCTGAACTCCGTTTCGACCAATCCCGGGTTAACAGCACCCACGCGGATACCATAAGCATTTAGGTCGATACGCATACCTTGATTAATGGCGTCGACTGCATGTTTACTGGCGCAATACACATTACCATTTGGGTATACTTCCTTGCCGGCCGTGGAACCAATGTTGATGATATGGCCCGATTTTCGGTCGACCATCTTGGGTATTACAGCTTTGGAAACATAAAGCAATCCCTTCACGTTGATGTCCAACATGGCATCCCAATCGTCGGGGTTGCCCTTATCAATGGGGTCCAACCCATGGGCATTACCTGCGTTGTTGACCAAGATGTCGATTTCTGAAAATTCTTTGGGCAAATTCCCAATGGCAGAAAACACTTCCTCTCGATTTCTAACATCAAAATTAAGGGCAAAAATGGCTGTATCCCTTCCCAGTTCATTTTGGAGTTGTTCCAAACGTTCCTGTCTGCGGCCACAAAGAATCAACTTGAATCCTTGCTTGGCAAATAACGCTGCGGTCGCTTTTCCTATTCCACTTGTTGCTCCGGTTATCAAAGCTGTTTTTCCCATTCCAAATATTATTTTACGGTACATCATGGCCTTGGCTTGCCACTAAAAGTGCAAACCAATCCTGAAGTTCCAATGCTATTTTGGCCGCTTTGGCCGATTGTTCGATTCTTTTTTTATTTGTGGTCCCAATCACCGGAAAAATGGTTGCCGGATGTTTCATTAACCAAGCCAGCAATAATTGACTCTCATCAACACCATATTTTTCCATGAGCGGTTCCATGGCTTTTTTTATGCGTTTGGTTCGAGTATCCTTCTCCCTAAAAAATGTCCCAAGAGGACTCCAAGCCATAGCCATTCTATTGTTGTAGATACAGTCATCAAAAGTGCCATCGTACATGGGCGCATCATGGGTAAGGGAAAATTCAACTTGGTTTGCACTCACCGGAATGGCCTTCTCCAGCATGGCAATCTGTGATGGGGTAAAATTGGACACTCCAAATTGCTTAATCTTTCCACTCTTTTTCAATTGCTCAATGGCTTCCGCTATTTCATAGGGTTCCATTAATGGGCTTGGCCTGTGCAGGAGAAGCAAATCCAAGTAATCTGTTCCCAAATTTTTCAAACTGCGCTCAACTGACCAAATAATATATTCCTTGTCGTATTGGTAGTGGTTGATGGCATTGTCCCTACCCCGAGTCATCTGTATCCCACACTTGGAAATCAGTTGGATATCTTCCCTTTGTATTCCACTCTCGGCAAAGGCTGCGCCAAAATCGCCTTCGGTGGAGTAGCTCCCGTATATATCGGCATGGTCAAAAGTGGTCAAGCCGCAAGCAATGCAATGGTGCATCAATTCGCTCATTTCTTTCTTGGAAAGTTGGTTGCCCCAACTTCCCCACGTCATGGTTCCGGATATGATCCTGGAAAAATTCCTCGTCTGTTGCATATGGGATGAAAGTATAAAATTAAACCCTTAAATCCTTCATAAAACTAGGGGTTTAGCGTTTTTTTTAACCATTAATTAACAGGCAGGTTTTAAATAAATTTTCATTTTGCACAGCCAACCAAAATTACTAACAGTAATACCAAACAACAAGAGCTTAGCATGGAAGAAAACACTACTATCGATATTAGTGCTGTGAATGAGAAAATTACCCAAGAAAGTGCTTTTATTGACCTTCTTACCACTGAAATGAACAAGACCATTGTTGGTCAAACCCACATGGTCGAACGATTGCTGATCGGCCTCTTGGGCAAGGGACACATCTTATTGGAAGGTGTTCCCGGACTTGCAAAGACCTTGGCCATCAACACATTGGCAAAAGCCGTTAAGGGCAGTTTTAGCCGTATTCAATTTACACCGGACCTTTTACCGGCGGATGTTATCGGAACATTGATCTATAACATCAAGGAGAACGATTTCTCCATCAAAAAAGGACCCATATTTGCCAACTTTGTGCTGGCGGACGAGATCAACCGGGCCCCGGCAAAGGTACAATCGGCACTTTTGGAGGCCATGCAGGAAAAACAGGTGACCATCGGTGACGAAACCTTTAAGTTGGATGCCCCTTTCTTGGTAATGGCCACCCAAAACCCTGTGGAACAAGAAGGTACCTATCCCCTTCCTGAAGCGCAAGTGGACCGATTTATGCTTAAAACGGTGATCGATTATCCAAAATTGAACGAGGAACAATTGATCATCCGTCAAAACTTAAAAGGAGATACCGAACCCATAAAACAGGTGGTTTCCCTTGAACAGATCCTTCGGGCGCAGAGCACTGTTCGCGAAGTTTACATGGACGAAAAAATCGAAAAATACATTCTGGATCTCATCTTTGCCACCAGATATCCAGAGAAATACAATCTTGAAAATCTTAAGCCACTGATAAGCTTTGGTGCCTCGCCAAGGGGTAGTATCAATTTGGCCATTGCCTCCAAATGCTACGCGTTCATCAAACGAAGGGGCTATGTGGTTCCTGAGGACGTAAGGGCCGTGGTACACGATGTGTTGCGCCACAGGATCGGCATCACTTACGAGGCTGAGGCTGAAAACATTACTTCCGAAGAAATCATCAACAAAATCGTCAACGAGGTAGAAGTGCCGTAGCGGTTCAATGTTTCTCGGTAAAAGTAGCCCTACTTTAAGCCAACCCGAAAAACCCCTTTTTTTTGAACCAAATGGATACAAAGGAACTACTTAAAAAAGTACGAAAAATTGAAATCAAGACCCGTCGTCTTTCCGACCATATCTTTGGTGGGGAATACCACTCTACGTTCAAGGGACGGGGAATGACTTTCAGTGAGGTTCGACAGTATCAATTTGGGGACGATGTACGAAGTATCGACTGGAACGTAACGGCCCGTTACAACGAACCCTTTGTTAAGGTTTTTGAGGAAGAGCGTGAACTTACCATGATGTTGGTGGTTGACGTCAGTGGATCGGAACTTTTTGGTACGGCAAAGCAGTTCAAGAAGGAAATCATCACAGAAATTTCGGCAACGCTTGCTTTTTCGGCCCTTCAAAACAACGATAAGGTGGGCGTTATCTTATTTTCGGATGAGGTGGAACTGTTCATCCCCCCCAAAAAAGGAAAAAGCCATGTCTTGCGCATCATCAGGGAGTTGCTGGAATTTACCCCAAAAAGCAGCAAGACCAACATTTCGGAGGCTTTGAAGTTTTTGACCAACGTCATGAAGAAGAAAGCCATTGTTTTTGTGCTTTCCGATTTTATTGCGGACGATTACCAGAATACCCTCAGGATCGTTGGCAACAAACACGACGTTACCGGAATCCGTGTTTACGATCATCGTGAAGAGTCCATTCCCAACCTGGGCATGGTACAAATGCAGGACGCAGAAACCGGGGCGTTGCAATTGGTGAACACCCAATCCAAACGAATTCGGATTGCTTATGGAAAATACCACATGGAACGGGTGGCTTATTTTTCGGATTCCTTCACTAAATCTGGCTGCGGGGTAATCAGTTGCAGAACCGATGAGAGCTATGTCCGCAAATTGTTGGGTTATTTTAAACGAAGAGCATAACACATGCAGATGGAACAAAAACATACAGGCAAGAAGATGAATCTCCCGCTTTGGGTGCTAAGGTTTGCATTGTTCTTTTTGTTCGTTCCCAACCTAACGATTGCCCAAGAGCAACCCAAGGTCAATGCAGAAGTGGATACCCTTTCCATTAAAATTGGTGAGCAGATCCAATACAAAATTACCGTGGAAGCGGATTCAACTGACGTAGTTCATTTTCCCGAGGGACAGACCTTTTCGCCCTTGGAAACCGTGGAGGCCATTATGGCAGATACGCTCAGAAACAACGACAGGGTGACCCTTGAACGAATCTATGCCCTAACACAGTTCGACAGTGGGGCCTATACCATTCCCCCACAGTTGGTCACCATTAATGAGCAGCAGATCTTTACCGATTCCTTTCAAGTGAAAGTGGCGGATGTTGCCGTGGATACCACCAAACAAAAGATGTTCGACATCAAGCCATTGATCCAAGTGGAGCGCAGCACTGCGAATATTTGGAAAACCCTGCTATGGATTTTGTTGGGACTTGCCGTGGTGGCCGCTTTGCTTTATTGGTTCGTATTTCGAAAAAAACCACTTTCCGAAGCCGAAAAAGAGGCGTTGTTGCCGCCTTACGATCGTGCGCTTCTTGAGCTTAAAAAATTGGAAAATTCAAGATACCTTATCCAAGACGAGTACAAACAATATTATTCCGAGCTCACCCAAATTGTGCGAATGTATCTTGAGGAGGATGTGCACCTTTCCGCCATGGAGAGTACAACATCGGAACTGATCACCAAACTGGAAATGCTTCGTGATGCCGGGGAGCTCAAGCTGGAGGACGATACCATCCATCAATTCCAAAAAATATTGCAGACTGCCGATTTGGTAAAGTTTGCCAAGTCCAAACCGGCTACTTCTGTGGCAGAACAAGATCGGAAAATAGTAGAGTTACTGGTTACCAAAACCCATGAGGCTCTTCCCGAGCCTACTGAAGAAGACCTGATGTTGAACGAGGAATATTTGGCAGAATTGGCCAAGAAAAAACAGCGTAAACGCTTGTATTGGGCAGCTGCCATTTTTGTGGGCATAATGTTCTTGGGCAGTGTGTTTTCGGTCACTTATTTTGGTTTCAAAAAAGTTCGAGACACCGTTTTTGGTTATCCCACAAAGGACCTTTTGGAAAACGAATGGGTATCCAGCTCGTATGGGTTCCCACCTGTAGAGTTGGAAACACCGGATGTGTTGGTGCGCCAAGAAATAGACCTTCCCAAGGAAACGCAGGAATTGATCAAGGAACTTCAGGCTTTTTCCTATGGAAGTTATGTGGGCATCTTTTCTGTAAGTGCCAGTTCGGTGACCTACAAAGAACAAAATGAACCCAATTTTGATGGTGCCGTTGGTGGTATTCTGTCCAATTTTGAGCAATTGGGACTAAAGAACATCATAACCAAACAGGAGGAGTTCGTGACCAAATCCGGTGTAAAAGGATTGAAAACGTTCGGTACAGGAACATTTGAAGATTCTGGGGCCAATGAAGGCAAAAAAGCAAAGTACAACATCCTATCCTTCGGCGGCAAAGGATTTATGCAACAGGTCGTGATTACTTGGGAAGATGGAGATGAATATGCGGAACAGATTGTAGAGCGAATCCTGAGCAGTTTGGATGTAAAAACACAAGTGTAATGTTTGAAAATATTGAATTTGCAAACCCTGAGTTCTTTTGGCTGTTGCTATCGCTGCCAGTGGCTTTGCTTTGGTATTTTTTCAAGCGCAAAAATGAAATGGCCTCCTTGCGCATTTCAAGTATCAAGGGTTTTTCAATAAGCCATTGGACTGCCAAGATCAAACCGGCACTTTTTATATTGCGGCTTTTGGCGCTTGCGGCAATAATAACCGCATTGGCCAGACCCCAAACAGAAGATATTTCAACCCGTACCAAAACAACGAAGGGTATCGATATTGTAATGGCCATCGACGTCTCTTCAAGTATGCTGGCACGCGATCTTAAGCCCAACCGATTATCCGCATTGAAGGAAGTGGCCGCCAATTTCATCAAGGAACGACCGAACGACCGAATCGGTATCGTGGGCTATGCCGGTGAAAGTTATACCAAAACCCCCATTACCAGTGACAAGACCATTGTACTGAATGCCTTGAACGAAATCACCTATGGTGAACTGGAAGATGGTACCGCTATTGGCATGGGATTGGCGACCTCTGTAAACCGATTGAAGGAAAGCAAGGCCGTTAGTAAAGTCATTATCCTGTTAACAGACGGTGTGAACAATTCTGGGTTTATAGAACCTAGGACCGCTGCCGATCTAGCCGTTGAGTTTGGGATCAAAACCTATACCATAGGTTTGGGTACCAACGGAAATGCACTGTCCCCCATTGCATACAATCGCGATGGATCCTTCCGTTATGGCATGCGGCAGGTTGAGATCGATGAAGATCTGTTGAAGGAAATTGCCGAGGTTACCGGAGGCAAATATTTTCGGGCGACCGATAATGAATCGTTGGAGGAAATTTATGATGAAATCAATAAATTGGAAAAAACCGAAATAGAGGAATTCAAATACTATAAGTACGAAGAAAAGTTCCGTCCATTGATTTTCCTGGCTGGCATTTTTCTTTTGCTTGAATGGGGATTGCGCAATTCCATCTTTAAAAGTTTTATTTAGGAATGATTCAGTTTGACGAAAAAATATATTTCTACCTCTTGGCCATAGTTCCGATTATGGCCCTGGCCTTCTTTTTTCTTCAAATCTGGAAAAAACGAACCCAAAAACGCTTTGCCAATGCCAAATTGATGAAGCGTTTGGCACCCAATCGTTCCAGTTTTAAGTCCGCATTAAAACTTGCTTTTTTATTGGCAGGCCTTTCCTTTCTAATCCTTGGATTGGTCAATCCAAAGATTGGCACCAAACTGGAAACCGTAAAAAGGGAAGGTGTGGATATTGTTTTTGCCATCGACGTTTCCAAGAGTATGTTGGCCGAGGATATTGCCCCCAACCGACTCGAAAAGGCAAAGCGCATTGTATCCGAAATCATCAACCAATTGGCGAGTGATCGTATCGGAATCATTGCCTACGCAGGTCAGGCCTACCCCCAACTGCCCATTACCACGGACTACGGAGCCGCCAAAATGTTCCTGCAAAGCATGAACACCGATATGTTGTCGTCCCAAGGTACGGCCATAAATGCGGCCATCGACCTTGCCAGCACCTATTATGACGATTCCCAACAAACCAATCGGGTATTGTTCATTGTTTCGGATGGTGAGGACCATTCCGAAAGTTCAACAACTACTTCCGTGGAAAATGCCGTTCAAAACGGGATTCAGATTTTCACGATTGGTGTTGGAAAAGAAAAAGGTGCCCCTATTCCCATCAAGCGAAATGGAATTGTGGAAAGCTTGAAAAAAGACAATGAAGGCGAAGTGGTGATCACCCGATTGAACGAGACCATACTTGCCAATATTGCCGATAGGGGAAATGGTGAGTATATTGACGGTTCCAATACCGAAGCGGCTGTGGAATACATAAAGGAGCAGCTGAACCGAATGGACAAAACGGAATTTGAGGCCAAACAATTTGCAGAATACAAGGACCAATTCCAATGGTTTCTTGCTGCCGGATTTTTATTTTTATTTTTGGACATCTTCATTTTGGACCGAAAAACCCAATGGCTGAAAAAACTAAATCTTTTTAATGAACATGGCGATGCATAAGATAAGATTGATGTTGGGGCTTTTATTGTACGTTGGGATTGTCAATGCACAGGACAAAGCTGCCGAAGAAGCACAGAAATTGGCGGAAAAAGCATTGCGGGAATCAACCAACCTTACTTGGGAAGCCAACAAGGAACTCACCGCAAACGACTTTGTGGATGCGGAGGCCAACCTCCGGAAAGCCATATCCAAAAGTGATAAAAACGCGGCTGCACCCTTTAATTTGGGCAACGCCTACTATAACCGCGAAAGTTATGGTGAAGCTTTTGGACGCTACAAACAGGCCGGGGAAGCTGCAGAAGACAAACCCGAAAAACATAAGGCTTTCCACAACATGGGTAACGTGTTCATGAAGAACAAGGAATACGAAAAAGCCGTGGAAGCCTATAAAGAGGCCCTAAGAAACAACCCAAACGACGAGGAGACCCGCTACAACTTGGCACTGGCCAAAAAAATGCTCGAAAAACAGCAGGACGAGCAAAAGAACGATCAAAACCAAGACAACAAGGACAACCAAGACCAGCAGGACAAGAAAGATCAAAACCAAGATCAAAACAAGGACCAGAAAAACGAAGGGGGCGATAACGATAAACAGGACGAAGGCAAACAGGACCAAGATCAGAACAAAGATCAAGGGGACCAAGGTGAAAATGGTGAGGACAAGCCCGAGGAAAACCAAAAAGGGGATGGAGACGAGAAAAAAGAACAGGAGAAAAAACCCAATGAAGGTGATGAACCCCAAGACCAAAAACAACAACCCCGTCCAAACCAGCTATCTCAACAACAGATCCAGAATTTGCTAGAGGCCATGCAAAACGATGAGAAAAAGGTGCAGGAAAAAATGGAGGCTAGAAAAGTTAGGGGCAAAAAGGTGAAAAACGAAAAGGATTGGTAATGAAAAGCATCAAGGGCAACATAATGCTGTTTTTGGGACTGGTACTCTTTGCGGGGACCATTTCCCATGCCCAGGATGAAGAGGGGGTTTCTTTTACCATGAATCTCAGCAAGGAAAAATTGGGTATCAACGAACGCTTGCGTGTCGATTTTACCATGAACAAGGACGGGGACAATTTCAGCCCACCTTCCTTTGATGGATTCCGTGTAGTTATGGGCCCCTCACAATCCATCAGTTCCAGTTGGATCAATGGTAAACGTACTTTTTCCAAAACCTACACCTACATCCTTACCCCTATTGCTCGGGGCAACTTCACCATTCAACAGGCAACCATCGATATTGCCGGGGAAACCTACAAAACTACACCAAAGCAGGTAGAAGTAACCGCCGCCGTGGATAAGCCCAACGACCAAAAAACCGTAGATGATGTAGCGGACGAAAGTTTGCATTTGGTCGCGGAGGTTTCAAAAGGCAATCCCTACCTGAATGAAGCGGTAACGGTCGTATACAAATTATATGTGAGCCCAGACATTAAAGTGACGAACTACCGGCCATTGGACAATCCTACCTACAACAATTTCTGGAGCCAGGATATCCCGGTAACCGAACATACGGTACTCAATGGCACTTATGAAGGCAAGCCGTACCGCTACGTGGTTTTAAAACGAGTGGTGCTCTACCCACAAAAAGCCGGTAAATTGGACATAGAACCATTGTCTTTGGAAATTTTTGTGGATGTCCCCACCAATAGAAGGGACTTTTTTGGCGGTAGGATCTATACCCAGACCAGTAAAACCGTGTCCGCAGGGAAGCGGACCATAAACGTCAAGGCATTACCAGAGGCAGGCAAACCCGCCAATTTCAGCGGGGCCGTCGGTGAGTTCGATTTTTCCGTTACCACCAGCAAGACCCAACTTAATGCTGCCGAATCCCTTCAGGCCAGGGTCGAGATTTCTGGAAAGGGGAACTTAAAACTGTTCCAACTGCCAGAACCGGTATTGCCAAGCGCGCTGGAGGTCTACGAACCCGAATACGATGAAAACATCAGGACCTATAGTACTGGTATGGAAGGTAAAGTGGCCAACAATTACACCATTGTACCCTCCTTCCGTGGAAAATATCCGATTCCCAGTATTGCCTTCAGTTATTTTGATCCCAAAACAGAGCAATACGTTACCCTAAATTCCGATGAAATCAATATTGAAGTTATTGATGGCCCCGCAGGCTCTTCTGACAATACAAATATTGCCCCTGGCGTGAACAAACAATTGGTAGTACCGACTGGCAAACAGTTCCATTTTATTAAAACGGATGCCAATTTAGTTGCAACGAACATCACCTGTTTCTTTGGTTCACGAGCATTTTATCTGTTATTGTTTTTGCCCTTGTTGCTCATACCTTTGGCCATATTGATCTTTAAGAAAAGGGAGGCCATTGCCAGTGATGTAGTCGGTAACCGAATTAAGCAAGCCAATAAACTGGCCAAGAAATACCTATCCACCGCTAAAAAGAACTTGGGCAACAAAGAGGCCTTTTATGTGGCGTTGGAGAAAAGCCTTCACAACTACCTGAAAGCAAAATTGCATATTGAAACCACAGAATTCAGCAAGGAAAAAATCACCATGATACTCGGTGAAAAAAATGTGGCCCAAGAAGATGCCAAAGGATTTATCGATTTGTTGACCAGTTGTGAAATGGCACGATACAGTCCATTTTCGAACGTACAGATGCAAAACGACTACGATAAGGCCAGCGATGTAATCTCTAAATTGGACAAACAGTTATGAGAATGAAAAAGGTTGTCTTTTTATTTGTTCTATTCGCATTTTCATTGGGATTTTCCCAAAATGAAAAGCTGTTTGACGAGGCCACAGAGCTTTACAATAATGGGAAATATACCGAAGCGATTGCCAACTATGAAAAAATTCTGGACAGTGGGCAACATTCAGCCGAGCTATACTTCAACATGGGGAATTGCTATTACAAGCTCAACTCCATTGGCCCGAGTATCTACTATTATGAAAAGGCACTCCTATTAAAACCAAACGACGACGAAATCCTGAACAATTTGGGCTATGCCCAAAATATGCGTTTGGATGCAATTGAACAGATGCCCCAAACCGAATTGTCCCGAATATATAACAAGATTCTTTTTCTATTTACCTGTAACCAATGGGCCTATTTGGCTATTGCTTTGGTCCTGCTTTTTGTGGCCACCTACCTCGCTTATTATTTTATTAGACAAGCAAATCGGAAAAGAATGGCATTTATTACCAGCCTCTTTTCATTGGGATTTGGCCTAATTTGTATTTTAATCGCCTATTTGCAATTACAACAAAACAAAAGGGACAATCCTGCCATTGTATTCAGTAAGGAAGTATCCGTTTCCTCTGAGCCGAACAAAACCAGCGAGCAAGTTTTCACCCTTCATGAAGGCACAAAGGTCAATATCGAGGACAGTCTTGATGGATGGGAAAAAATTAGGATTGCTGATGGACAAACCGGCTGGTTGCCAACGGAAAACATCAAGGCCCTCAAAGACTTTTAGGCAAATTCGGAATGGCCTTGGCCATATTTCATTACATTTACAAAAAAAGACAGTGCTTAGAATCCTGGCCCTTCCTTTTGTTTCTGCATTGCTGGTCACAATATTGTTGACCGCTCCTTTAGTTCCTTTTTTGGGGAAGGAATATTGCACGGCCATGATTTTGGGTTCATCCGAAGAAGAAAACAACTCACACGACCTAGGGGAGAGCAAGATATTCGACGGTAAATATTTTATCCTTAAAAATTTCTTTTCCGTTGATCCTACCCTAAATGCGGAACATCATCAAAATACGTTGGATTATTCATTCACTGTATTGGAATTCACAATTGAAATTCTTGACCCACCTCCCAAGAAATTGATATCCTAAATTCTACATTTTTATTCAATTTCTAACTGAAACCTTCATAGTGTAAATTATTGAAGGTTAACAACACATAATATCATGTTTAAGTATATTAAAAATGACATGCCGGCCAGTATTGTGGTCTTCTTTGTGGCATTGCCGCTTTGTTTGGGTATTGCCCTTGCCAGTGGAGCCCCCCTATTTTCAGGGCTCATAGCGGGAATCATTGGAGGTATCATCGTGGGTGCCCTGAGCGGTTCCCAAATAGGGGTAAGCGGCCCGGCTGCTGGTCTTGCCGCCATCGTATTAACAGCTATTGGAACACTCGGAGGTTATCAAAACTTCTTGTTGGCAGTGGTTTTAGGGGGGTTGCTCCAAATATTGTTCGGTTTTCTAAAAGCCGGGGTCATTGCCTATTATTTTCCTTCATCCGTAATCAAGGGAATGCTCACAGGTATCGGAATCATTATCATTCTTAAGCAAATACCCCATTTTTTCGGATACGATGCCGATCCGGAAGGCGATTGGGCCTTTTTTCAGGTAGATGGCGAAAATACCTTTAGTGAAATCATCAATACCATTAATTACATAAGTCCTGGTGCTTCCATAATTGCGATAGTGGGCTTGGGAATCCTTGTTCTTTGGGATAAAGTGCTGAATAAAAAAGGGAAAATTTTTGAGCTGGTCCAAGGACCCTTGGTCGCCGTGGTATTGGGTATTCTTTATTTTTCACTTACAAAAGGAAACAGTACCCTGGGTATTTCGGAAGAGCACCTTGTATCAGTGCCAGTTCCGGATAGTTTTGAGTCTTTTATTGGCTTTTTCAGTTTCCCCAACTTTGGGGTAATAACCAATCCAGAAATTTGGGTAACCGCCTTTACCATAGCCTTGGTAGCCAGTTTGGAAACACTGCTGTGTGTTGAGGCTACGGACAAATTGGATCCCCATAAGAGAACCACACCTGCCAACAGGGAGCTATTGGCCCAAGGAGTAGGCAATACCATATCCGGATTGATCGGTGGACTACCCATTACCCAAGTGATCGTTCGCAGTTCCGCCAATATACAATCCGGGGGGCGAACAAAGCTTTCAGCCATAATACATGGTTTTCTGCTGTTGGCCTCGGTCATCTTAATTCCCAAATTACTCAATAGGATTCCTTTATCGGTCTTGGCGGCCATCCTTTTTGTAGTAGGTTACAAACTGGCCAAGCCAAGCCTGTTCAAAACCATGTACAAATTGGGTTGGAAACAGTTCGTCCCGTTTATCGTAACCGTGGTTGCCATTATTTTTACCGATTTACTGGTGGGAATCAGCTTGGGATTGTTGGTGGGGATCGTAGTCATTCTATTAAAAAGCTACCAAAACTCGCATTTTCTCCATATTGAGGATAAAAGCAACGGCAAGCATAAAATTAAAATGACATTGGCCGAAGAAGTCACCTTTTTTAACAAAGGGGCCATTTTAAAAGAATTGGACAGTCTTCCAAACGATACTTATTTGGAATTGGACCTTATGAAAACCAGATACTTGGATAATGACATCATCGAAATCCTCGAAGATTTTGCCTTTAAGGCCAAAGAACGTAACATCGACATTAAACTGGTCTCCAAACGCGGAATCGTGGAAAACCCGCCCAGTTTTGTGGAGTTTTTTAGAACACGGCCCAAATCGAGCATTAGTTTAAGTTAAATTTAATGTATCATGGAAACTAAGAAATACAAAATACTGGTACTTTCCGATTTAGGGGATTCTACTGGAAATATCTTGAAAAACACAGCTCATTTAGCTAAGATGATAGGTGGTGATATTGGTTTTTTTCATGTGAAACAACCATCTAAAGTGGTGAAACAGGACAACCAACTATCAGCAATTCGATCCATCAATGCCTCCTATGTCTCAACCAAAAAAGAAATAGAACAATTGGTTGGTCCCATTTCAGAATCTTACCATCAGAAAATAGATCCCGTAGTTGTTCTTGGGAATGTAAAGGAAGAAATCAACAAACAGATACAATCATTTCAACCGGACATTATTGTATTGGGACAGCGAAAGCAAGTTCCGTTCAAACTTTTGGGCGATAGCATTACCCAACATGTCTTGAGCAATTTTGATGGCCCTGTGATGATAGCATCCCATGACAAAGTACTGGAGCAGGACCAAGAACTCTCCTTGGGCTTGTTCAACGATACATGGGAGTGCTTGAAAACCGCTTTGGCCGAGGAATTGTTGGAACATTCCAATCAGCCGTTGAAATCATTCAGAATAGCCAATGGACATTTCCGATCGGAAGAAATTGACCTGGACAAAAAAATTGTTGAGTACAATTTTTCGACAAGCGATAATGCCCTGAAAAATATATCCAAATACCTTTCAAAAATTAAGGTGGATGTACTATTTGTCAATCGGGAAAAAACTGGCCAAGACAAAACAAACATCAATGATGTTATCGGCACATTCAATGTGCCTCTATTGTTGACGGGAGGGCCTAATTTCAAAATACAATAACTATCACAGATAAGATTAAAAACATATGAAAGTACATACCAAAGAAACACAAGCAACCATGACGCCGGAAAAGGCCATCCGGTTTTTAAAGGAAGGCAACGAGCGTTTTCAGAATAACTTGAAAGCCAACAGAAACCTGTTGCAACAAGTAAACGAGACCAAAGATGGGCAATTTCCATTTGCAACGATTTTGAGTTGCATCGATTCGAGGGTGTCTGCAGAATTGGTCTTTGATCAAGGCCTTGGGGATATATTCAGTATTCGGATTGCTGGAAATTTCGTGAACCAAGATATTTTGGGAAGTATGGAGTTTGCATGCAAATTGGCAGGGACCAAGACCGTTGTGGTATTGGGCCACACCAGTTGTGGAGCCATTAAGGGTGCTTGCGATCACGCCCGTTTGGGCAATCTCACGGCCTTGATCAACAAAATAGAACCTGCGGTATTCGAGACCAAGATGCCCAAAGATGAATCCTTGAGGAACTCAAAAAATTCTGAGTTTGTTGATGCCGTTGCTTTAAAAAATGTTGAGATGACCTTGGAAAACATTAGGAACCAAAGTGTAATCCTGAAAGAAATGGAAGAAAAAGGCGAAATTTCCATTGTAGGTGCCATGTATGATTTATCCGATGGCAAAGTGACCTTTTTGCCCTAAACCAATCTTAATACAAAAGCCAATGCTCTCGATGTCATTGGCTTTTTTGATCCTAAAATCAGTACCTTCATCTTGTTAATCTAACCTACCCAACCATGTTCAAAAATTTGAAAGGTGACCTATTTGGCGGTATTACAGCAGGTATTGTTGCCCTCCCTCTGGCCCTAGCTTTTGGGGTGAGTTCAGGACTAGGTCCCAGTGCGGGATTATACGGTGCCATTTTCATTAGTTTTTTTGCGGCACTCTTCGGGGGGACGAATACACAAATCTCTGGTCCCACGGCCCCAATGACCGCTGTAAGTATGGTGGTAATAGCCAGTATAATAGCCATGAATGATGGCGATATCGATAAAGCATTACCGGCAATACTTACCGTTTTTCTTTTGGCCGGATTAATGCAGGTCTGTCTTGGCCTTATCGGCTTGGGGAAATACATTAAATACATCCCCTACCCGGTAGTTTCGGGGTTTATGACCGCTATTGGTGTCATAATTCTGGTAACCCAAATCTTACCCGCAATAGGGTACTATCCCAAAGAAGATGAGGGATTGGTAAACCATTATATCCCGGCAGCAGAAGAAGAAATTTTGGAGAGCATCCTAAAAGAAGAAGCTGGTGAGGGCATCTTGGTTTTGGAAAATTTTGAAGTAACCATAGACCGCGCCAAGGCCATTACCCATCAAGAAATGGTAAACAATGCCCAGACCATGGCCGCAAAAGAAGCTTCGGGGGTCATCGGGACCATCAAAGTTCTGCCAAGGGCACTTCAACGTATCAATTGGTTGGAACTGGGCCTTGCTATTGCAACGGTACTCATTATCTACGGTTTCAAAAAAATAACAACGACCGTTCCCAGTACCTTGGTGGCCCTGATTGTAGTTTCGGGTGCAGCCTATGGCTTTGGTCTGGATTACAGGCCCATTGAGAAAATCCCAAGTGGTTTGCCCATTCCCAATCTAGAAATATTTTCCAGTTTCAATCTAAGTTCCATAACACCATATATTTTCACTGCATTAACGTTGGCCTTGTTGGGAGCCATAGATTCATTGCTCACCTCGGTGGTTGCAGACAATATGACCCAAACCAAACACAAACCCAACAAAGAATTGATAGGACAAGGGATAGGAAACAGTATAGCCGCAATTTTTGGGGGAATCCCCGGAGCAGGTGCCACCATAAGAACCGTGGTCAATATCAATTCCGGTGGAAAAACAAAACTTTCCGGAATGGTTGCAGGGGTTCTACTTTTATTGGTTTTACTCGCCTTAGGCCCAATTGCATCCCAAATACCTGCTGCCGTATTGGCCGGTATATTGGTAACCGTGGGTATCGGGGTAATGGACTATAGGGGACTGAAAGCAATTCCCTATCTTCCCAAAGATGTTAAACTGGGGCCAATAAAACTAAGTTCAGAAGTGGTTATCATGTTGGTGGTAATGATCCTGTCGTCCGTTTGGAACCTCGTATATGCGGTTGGAATAGGTTTAGTGCTTGCATCGTTGATGTTCATGAAAAAAATTGGAGATCTTACGGCACTTCGATCCGATGTGAAACCATTGCGGGAAGAAGTTTGGTCCGATGAGGAAAACCTGTCCCAAAAAATCAAAAAGGAGGTTTTCATCAAACACATCAAGGGGCCTTTGTTTTTTGGAACCACCAACGAATTTCAGCAGTTGGCGGCCCAGGTTCCCGATTCGGCCTCCATAGTGGTCATCAGAATGGGGAGAATGCAATACATGGATCAATCCGGCCTCTATGCCATGGAAGATGTTTTACAGGAACAAAAGCGAAAGAACATCACCGTTCTTTTGGTGAACATTTTGGACCAACCCAGATACATGATGGAGCGTATCGACATTATTCCCGATCTAATTCCAAACGAACACATTTTTAAAAACTTTAAAAACTGTATGCGCTGGTTAAGTGAACATTTGAACGAAGCTAACTAAGTATTGTTTTGAACCATCCTTAATGTTGATGCAAACATTTCCCAAAGATTCAGGACCAATTTATCTAGAGACTCTTCAAGGAAGGTTACCCGTAGAGCCGTTCAACACATACAGCAACCTTATTTTTTTGGCCATCATCATTTATTGGGGCATCAAAGTTTATCAAAATCCGAAACAACATGTCTACTTGGCCTGGGTAATCCCCATAATTGCCATAAGCTTTGTGGGAGGCACGGTGTACCACGCCACCCGAAGCCACGAATTTTGGTTGCGCCTGGATTGGATGCCCATTATGTTCTTGGTGGCATCCCTTGTTATTTATTTTGTTTTCAAGTTAGTGAGTGCATGGTGGAAAAGGCTTGTTTTTATTGTGGGATTGTTGGGTATCTCTTTTGCTTTACGGGTATTACCAATGCCCAGCGGGTTGCGAATATCCTTGGGCTATGCCATTTCTGCCGGAACCATATTGGTTCCCATTCTGCTGTACCTGAAAAAGACCCGTTGGGAAAATGTGCACTTGATCACATCGTCATTCGGGATTTTTGGCGTTGCCATTGCCTTCCGGATCATGGATAAATTACAGGATCTTTTTCCCATGGGAACCCATTGGCTATGGCATTTCTTTGGTGGAATAGCAGTACATTTCCTTATTGCCTATATTTTCCGGGACAATTTGCTAAATTTGTCGGCCAATAGCGACATCGAACATGATTGAGACCATTAAGGAACACTTGGCTGAGGTAGCACAGTTCGCTTCAACCTCGAAGGATGAAATCGAAGCATTCCGAATTAAATATTTGGGGAAAAAAGGGCTTTTGAACGAATTCTTTGCGGAATTCAAAAATGTACCTTCGGACCAGAAGAAAGAATTTGGTCAAGTTGTCAATCAGTTGAAAAATGCCGCTACCGAAAAAGTCAATGCCTTAAAGGATGCTTTGGAGAACCAGTCGGAAGCAGTAGGGAAATATGGAGACCTTACCCGCCCTGGAGAACCGTTGGAGATTGGCTCCAGACATCCCATATCCATTGTTCGCAACCGAATCGTGGACATCTTCTCCCGAATTGGGTTCAATGTTTCTGAAGGACCGGAGATTGAGGACGACTGGCATAATTTTACCGCATTGAACCTGCCCGAATACCATCCGGCACGCGATATGCAGGATACGTTTTTTATCCAGACCGATCCCGATATCTTGTTGCGCACCCATACCTCATCCGTACAGGTCCGCTACATGGAAAGCAACAAACCGCCCATTCGAACCATTTCACCGGGAAGGGTATACAGGAACGAGGCCATTTCTGCGCGTTCACATTGCTTCTTCCATCAGGTGGAAGGATTGTACGTTGATAAGGGGGTTTCCTTCGCCGATTTAAAACAGACCTTACAATATTTTACTTCCGAAATGTTCGGAAAATCGAAAATTCGTCTGCGACCCTCCTATTTTCCGTTCACTGAGCCAAGTGCAGAGGTAGATGTGTACTGGGGATTGGAAACGGAAACCGATTACCGAATGACCAAGGGTACTGGCTGGTTGGAGATCATGGGCTGTGGCATGGTGGATCCAAACGTGTTGAAAAACTGTGGCATCGACCCCGAAGTGTACTCCGGTTTTGCCTTCGGAATGGGCATTGATCGTATCGCCCTGCTCTTGCACCAAATTTCGGATATTCGATTGTTGAGCGAAAACGACGTTCGCTTCCTGGAGCAGTTCAAAAGCGCTTTTTAATTCCCTTTTTAAAATCCTAAGATGTCCCTTTCAACCTTTTAACACAATTTTAGGTTCGTTTGGTTTTGTTTGTTCCGAACTAACTTTAATTTAGCCTGATCAAATTATTGATAATGGGTAAATCAAGAGAGGAAATCATCGAAACTTTGGGTCTGCACCTGGAAGAGGAATACAATCTTCCCCCCCTAGCAGCCCGAATCTATGCCATTTTAATTTTAACGGACAAAGATGGTCTCACCTTTGAAGATTGTCTGGAACGAAGAGGGGCCAGCAAAAGTTCAATATCGACTTCTCTTAACTTGTTGGTGAATATGGGCATGGTAACCTATTTCACAAAACACGGGGACCGGAAGCGCTATTTTATCACCGCCAAGAAAAAAACCTTCTTCCTATCCAAGTTACAGGAAAGCCGTAAGCGTGTGGAAAATGAAAAAAACATCATCACCATGGTGATGGAATACCACAAGGAACATTGCCCAAACAAGTATGAGGAAGGTCGTCCCAAAACCACCATATATCTGGAGTACATGCAAAAAAATGAAAAACTGCTAAACGAATCCATTGAAAAATTGGAATCCTTATTGGAAATCAAAAGTTAAACCAACCTATAATCTCATCAATAGCAAAACATACATGAAAACAATCGCATCAACCTTAATGATATCCCTGCTGTTCCTTTCTGGGTGTGGCGACAAGGCACAGAACAAACAGGCCTCCGCTCCCCCGCCATCACTTAAAACAAGTGCTGTAGAGAAGCAAGACTTTACCATTTATAACACCTATTCCACTTCCATTCAAGGGATTCAAAATGTGGAGATCTGGCCCAAGGTTTCCGGATTTGTCCAAAATATTTATGTAGAAGAAGGTCAACAGGTGAAAAAAGGCCAGCTATTGTTTAAACTTGAAAACCAATCACTTTCACAAGATGCCGAGGCGGCCAAGGCTGCCGTAAACGTGGCACAAGTGGAAGTGGATAAACTGGTGCCCTTGGTTCAGAAAGGTATCATCAGTAATGTGCAGTTGGAAACAGCCAAAGCCAGATTGGCACAGGCCAAAAGCAACTACAACAGCATTGCAGCCAACATTGGTAACCGTTGCACAAGCCATTGAAAAGCAAAAAAACGGATTCATATAAGCCTCTTTACGGGGCTTTTTTTATGTCGTATCAGAATCGAGGCACCAAATTTCGATGCTTTATGCAAGTCCCGAACAA